>ERZ772821.8-NODE-8-length-243977-cov-8.041665_pt1 | contig 243977 bp, 209 predicted proteins | sample MGYA00580859_ERZ772821 | MGnify/ENA primary metagenome ERZ772821 (study PRJEB29015, sample SAMEA2737674) | human gut metagenome | biome: human gut; feature: human-associated habitat; material: faeces | place: China | collected 2012 ...
GCGGCGGCGTCGGCTTCGTAGTTGGTGTAATCTTCTACCTGCTCATGTGCGACAATGAGAAGATCCGCGACGACTATGCTTACAACAAGGAACAGCAGCGCATCGAAGACGAAGAGACTAACAAGCAGCTTGAAGCTCTTGCAGCTCGTCTCGAAGCCATCAAAGCTGGTCAGGCTGTAGACGAAAAATAACTAGCAATTAGTTATAACTTTCAGTCGAAGTAATCTAATCTTCGCAAAATTGAAACCCCGCGAGTGCACGTCTCGCGGGGTTTCTTGCATTGTTATACGTGATTAGTAAGGTTTCACGGCGTGTTTGCAAGATGGAAATTCCATCATTGCAACTTCGTGTCAGCATAAAAAAGTGGAGCAGTTGACTCCACTTTTTGCCATCGATCTTGTCTTTGCTTAGGCAATATATTCTTATACAAAGGCTATTGAAGCTAATGATTTATCCTTCCCAGCGCTCAAAGGGAGGATAGGCAAATCCAAAACGATCGAATATTTTTCCTATGAGTTGGTTTTCCATGTCTTCAATGGCTTTAGGGTGATGGTAATACGTCATCATTGGAGGAAGAATTGATACTGATGGAAGTGCTGCCAAGGTACTTAAATTGCGTAAGTGAATAGGACTCATAGGCGTTTCTCGCGCTACAAGCACAAGCGGACGTTGTTCTTTTAGGGTTACATCGGCAGCGCGCAATACTAAGTTGTCGCTATAACCACTTGCGATGCCTGCTGCTGTTTTCATGCTGCAGGGGATAATAACCATACCTTTAGTTTTGAAGGTGCCGCTTGCAATTGATCCGCCGATACTGGCATTATCGTGAACCACATCTGCACAAGAGAGCATTTTTTTGAATGCATCTGGTGCTTCGTATTGGGCGGTAAGACGAGCGCTGTCACTTGCAACTACATGCACTTCGCATTCGGTGAATTCTTTAAGTTGATTCACAAATCGGCAGGCAAGTGGAGTGCCACTTGCTCCTGTGATGCCAACAATAAGTCGATCCATAAATGAAGTCCTTCTCGATAGGGCTTTAGAAACAAAGGATCCGCCTGCTGACTGTCGGTATATATACGGCGCACAGCAAGCGGATCAAGGTAATAGCATCAGGTAAACATCATAATACCGAGATGGTTATCTGATGAACACTGTTTAAAGAGTTGTCAGAGACACTGATGCCTGAGATTTTTAGAATTCAAAATCCGGCAACCAATGCTTAGGATCAACTTCTTTGAATTGGCAACGTTGGAAGCGTTCTTTCTGATCGAAAGGTACCGTGCAATCAAAAATCGTCTTGCAGGCAATGCCGTGATCACGAATGCTTGGATCCATGGAAGGATCATTGGAAGGATCAAGCGGATGGCAACGAACGCCAGGAATCGTGATGATATCTGCATCTCCTTGGAATCGAGTGTTCATTGCCCATAAAACATCGTTCATATCGAAAGGATCCACGTCTTCGTCAACCAAGAAAATGTGCTTAAGTTCACTGAAAGCAGAAAATGCCAGTAAGGCAATTTGGCGTTGACGACCTTCATCGGCAGGCGAGCTTTTCTTGATTTGCAAAACAGCTAAGTATTTGCCGCCGCCGGGTGTAGCGCAGTAACAGTTCAAAAGACGACCAGGAACTGCCTTTTCTACCATTTGAATAATACTTGCTTCAGTAGGAATGCCTGCCATACTTACATGTTCTTCGGAAGGCCCGATGCAGGTTTGCATAAGGGGATTCTTACGCGTAGTTACCGCTTTTACCTTAATGATAGGAAGGGATGGATTGGCTGGTCCTGTGTAGCCAGGGAATTCGGGCATTGCTTTTCCTGTGCCAGAATTCTGATCTTCTGCAACTCTCTTTCCTGGTAGCAGCTCTCCCTCAATAACGTATTCAGCGTGAGCGATGCAACGCTCGTCGATTGTGAGACATTTCGCCATACGAACGGGCTCGCCACGTAGAGCGCCTGCCACGTTGAGTTCATCGTATCCGATAGGGGTCGTAGGAGGCTCAAAGCAGGTGGCAAGTTCAATGGCGGGATCAACACCAATGCTGATGGAAATAGGCAGGGGCTTACCAAGTTTTTCTGCCTTCTCGTAGAACGCGCCAATATGACGAGATCCCGGAACCATGTAGATCGAAATTTCATCTTTGCTCTGAAGACATAAACGATGAATGGTCACATCAGATTCACCCGTTTCGGGATCTGATGCATAGGCCATACCTAAGGTAATGTAGGGGCCTGCGTCTTCAGGGGTGTTAGTGGGAGCTGGGACAAGCTTGCGAATGTCGAATCCTTCTTCAGTGGCAAGATGTACCACTTCTTGGCAGACTGCTTCTTCTGCAGGAACTTCCACGGGAGGAATAGGATTCAAAACCGCATCGTTGAGCAAAAAGCCCAAGCGACGAGGGTCGGCGTCAAGCATACGAGCAACGCGGGTGCGACTTGCGAGAAGTCCAATTACCACACGAGCATCGGGATGGCCTTTGACGTTGTTGAAGATCATTACCGGACCCTCTTTGGTGGGGCGAGGGACGGTGCCGCCCGCTCCTACGTAGCGATATACGCCACAAAGTTCGGCTTCAGGATCTACTTCAACGTCGGTTTCAACTACCTGTCCTGGTATTTCTCGAAGGAAATCGAGAGCGGTGCGAAGATCGTGAATGTTATTCATAAAACCCTCCTTGGTTAATTGGCCTTAAAAGTAAAGCTCTTTCGAATGTAGCAAACCGATTGAATAAATCGATTAGGTAAACCGTTTAAGTGAACCTAGTGAGACGAAAGAGAATCATTTGGGTTGGTGTGTCCTTTGCGCTCAAGAAGCGCAAGGATATCTTCAACAAGAATCGGAATGGAATTACGAATTTGCGTGATGACGTCGGGTGAGGCGTCATCGATATGAATGCCGCATGAGCAGGCGACGGTGCAGTTCCGTGCCGAAGCAATCTGCTTTGCAACTTCAGTTGCTATAGCGTCGTCCATATGTCCGGTTCGATTGATAACAGAAACGGTAGCGCTTGTGCCATTGCCTGTTAGAGATGGGCGAGACACGGCAAGGACAACGCATCCCACATGCGCTTTGCCCCCGTTGATGGTTATCGTGCAATCGTCGCCGGCTGGTATTACTTCTCCCCAGATGTCACAAGCCGAACAGCTTACGCGGTACTCCATGTATCCCCTTCCGCGTTGGTATTACTTATCAATTATAGGGGGATTAGAAGCAGATTTTGCGATGAACTTGTCTAAATAAAAGAAGGCTAACATTATGGTTTTAAGTTATATGCCCATCTGCATCTATGTCATAAATTGATTGAATTAATACCATTTCGCTCTATATTTCATTTGAAGAACGTTTGTGAGCAACTCATAATGAATTTAAAGGAGAGGAAAGGGGACCTAATGGAATTGATGGAAGCAATTAAAACGAGGCGTAGTGTTCGTAAGTTTACTGATGAGCCGGTTCCGCGCGAAAAGCTAGAGAAGATTATTGAAGCTGCTATGTGGGCGCCTTCGGGGCAAAACTTACAGCCTTGGTATTTTGTAGCTCTTACCAAAGACGAAGACCTTGCGTTCCTTATTTCCGAAATGGGAACCACTGCTTTTTCTGAACGCAAGAAGCTTGAAGCGCGTTTTAAGAACAATCCCGAGGTAGTTGAAGAAACTTTGGAGTTCTTAAGCGCAATGGGTGGCGCACGTACTATTTTGCTTGCTTTCTTGAATAAGCCAACCTATAGCGAAGATATGATTCCAAGCTGCATCGAGAGTGTTTCTGCTGCTATGCAAAATGCAGTACTGATGGCACACGCCGAAGGTATTTCCTCGTGTTGGGTAGAAGCAGTATGTCAAGCAGGGGATGCCTTGCATGAGAAATTTGCTCCAGAGCATGGCAAGCTTATTGGCGGTATCATCTTGGGATACCCTGCTATGGAACCGCGCGAAATTCCACGTAAAGCAGGCCGTTTCGAAATTCGCTAAAATAAAGTCAAGTTTCCTTAAAATTAGTTGAGTGTTCGCTTTAATAGGAAAGTAAAGCCAAGCTTTCCGAGAAGGCATTCTGAACACCGTTTTGAAAGAACACCTATAAAGAACGCGGCTCCGAATTAGCGCCACCTATTGTTGGGATGAGATTATCCCTGTGTGCGCTATCTTAGCCGCGTTTTTGTGTTCTTGAAAAACGAATAAGTGCTCAGTTGCCTTCGAGAAAACGTGGCTTTACGCAACTGTGTACGCTTATCTGTTTACAACTGTTCCACTTCGGCAAGCCATGCTCGCGCACAAGCATCGGATGGCATACGTAGATCGCCACGGGGCGAAACGGCAATGCTGCCCACCTTGGGGCCATCCGGCAGGCACGAGCGCTTGAACTGTTGTGCAAAGAATCGACGATAGAACGTATGGAGCCATTTCTTAATGGTTTCTTCGTCGTAGCGACCTTCGAAGGCGATGCATGCCAAGCGATATATTTTACCGGGGGTAAATCCAAAGCGAAGCAATTGGTACAGGAAGAAGTCATGCAGCTCATAGGGTCCCACAAGATCTTCCGTTTTTTGAGAGATAGCTCCCTCATCGCTTGGAGGCAAGAGCTCTGGGCTAACAGGAGTATCAAGGACGTCAGCTAAGATTTGAGAAAGCTCTTTGTCGTCACAGTGAGAGGCATAGTGTCGCACGAGGTGACGTACAAGCGTTTTTGGTACTGAAGAATTGACCGCATACATGGACATATGATCGCCATTGTATGTTGCCCAACCGAGAGCAAGCTCCGATAAATCTCCTGTTCCAATGACCAGGCCGTTTTTTTGATTTGCGACATCCATCAAGATCTGTGTGCGTTCGCGGGCTTGGCTGTTTTCGTAGGTTACGTCGTGGCTTTCGGGGTCGTGATCGATGTCGGAAAAATGTTGCAAGACAGCATTTCCGATGGGGATTTCTTTTAAGGTTGCACCAAGGGATTTCACCATGGAACAAGCATTGGAATAGGTGCGATCAGTGGTGCCAAAACCTGGCATAGTTATTGCGATTATATGAGTGCGATCCAGTCCTAATAAATCAAAAGCGCGTGCCGTTACGAGCAGGGCGAGTGTAGAATCAAGACCTCCCGAAATACCCACAACCGCAGTTTTGGCATGGGTATGAGCGAGGCGCTTTTTTAATCCAAGAGCTTGGATAGAAAGAATTTCTTCGCAACGATGAGCGAGAAGTGTTGGGTCGGAAGGCACGAAGGGATCCGCATCGAAACGACGAATCAGGCAAGTTTCTTCTACGTTGAGAGAGAAGGGAATAATGCGATACCCTTCCGCTTGTGTGGCAGGATACGTACTCATGCGACGACGCTCGGTTGCGAGTTTTGAAACATCGATAGTAGCAAGCTTGGTGGTATCTTCGGTACTTGTGCCATGAAGTGATGTTGCTTCGGCAAGAATGGTTCCGTTTTCTGCAATGATGTTCTGCCCACCAAAAACCAAATCGGTGGTGGATTCTCCTTCGCCAGCAGTAGCGTATATATAACCAGCTACTAAACGGGCAGATTGTCCCGAAACAAGACTATCTCGATAGGTTCGCTTGCCTACCATTTCATCGCTTGCAGACAAATTGCACAGTATGGTTGCGCCTGCGAGGGTATGAGAAATGCTCGGTGGGTTAGGAACCCAAAGATCTTCGCAAATTTCTGCTGCAACAACTAAATCGGGCATGGTGGTGCAGGAAAAAAGCAGGTTGGTCCCAAAGGGAACATCGACACCCTTGAAGCGTACAGTGCCCATGTCAGCTTTTCCAGGGGCAAAGTGCCGCGTCTCGTAGAATTCGTTATAAGAAGGAAGATTAACTTTAGGAATAAATCCTAAGATTTTTCCACCCTTGATTGCAGCAGCTACGTTGTAGAGCTTGCCGGCTGCTCGCAGAGGCAGACCGACAAAGACAAGGGCATCCAGTTTATCTGTTTCGTGTGCGATTGTGATAAGGGCATCTTCTGCTTGGTTGAGCAGTTCTGTTTGCCAGAATAAATCGCTGCAGGTATAGGCGGTAATGCAAAGTTCAGGAAGCACGATTATTTTCGCATTGGCTTCAGCGGCATTGTGAATACACTCAAGGATTGCTTGGGTATTTGCCGAGCAATCAGCAACGGTTACCACAGGCGTCACAGCAGCGACGTTAACAAATCCGTCTTTCATACATTACTCCTTGCGAAAATCATCGCGTTTGTAAGCGGGAGCTTCAAACGCTAGCAGAAAATCGATAAAACTTTGCGCAGCAGGTGTGCGGATTGCCTTTTTCTGGTAGGTCAATGAAATGGGATAAAACGTTTCAGCCCCTTCGACATCAAGGGGGATAACTACCATGTTGGGGTCTGGAAGGAGATTTGAAGTAAGCATGGTTAACGCAATGCTTGATTCGTGAACGGCAAGTGCTCCCAAGATTACTTCATCTTCATAATTGCGCACTAAGGTTAATTTATCGAGAGGCGCATGAGTGGCTTTGAAGAAAGCTTCAAGAGTTTCTCCAACCATAATTCCTCGACGGTAGGTATTAACGGTATGACCCACCAGGTTATCCCAATGAATGCTTTTTAGACAGGCGAGAGGATGATCGCGTCTAAGCGCAACTACCAGTTGTTGATAAAACAGCGTTTTGCACTCAATATCGGGTTTGTGGTGAGGCCCTGCAATTACCAGGTCGTAGACACCTTGTTCTAAGCGTTGGTTTAAAGGAGCAGTTTCGCCTTGCGCTACATGGAATTCGACAAGAGAGCCATATTGATCGCTATAAGCTTTCATCGCAGCGGGTAAATAATGCGATCTTACGGTAGCGATAGCTCCAATCTCTATAGCGCCCGTAAGCATACCGTGGCGCTGTTGCAGCTCGGCAACACCCTGCTCGATAGCAGCAAGACCCTGATCAACATATTTTTGGAACAATCTACCATCATCGGTGAGATAAACATTTCGTCCTTCTTTTCGGAAAAGAGAGCAGCCTAGTTCATCTTCAAGTGACGCGATGGAGTGGGAAAGAGCAGACTGGGAAATATGAAGCTCTTCGGAAGCGCGCGTGTAATGTTGGATCTTTGCTAGATGCCGAAAGTACGAAAGTTGGGCAAGGTTCATAGTTCCTCCTTGGACAGTTTCTAATTGTAGGTCAAGAAGGGGGACTATTCATAACAAAACGATATAAGCACTTTCGAAAAGCTGATAAGCAACGCAGGGGGAACTATCTGAAATACAAGACGATGACCTGGCATTATATAAATCGTGTTTCGTTATTTTATCTTTGAGTACTTTTATTCATAGGTTTGGTGTTTTTCGATGAATATTATGCGGGGAATAATTTTCCTATTCTGGAGTAGGGTGGTAGCAGAGACAGAAAAGATATTTCACGTGGCTTTTCTGTTAAAGAGCCTAGTTAGTAAGATTAAAAACTAGGTTTGGGAGTGAGAGAGGAAAACCATGACAAAACTACCTTTAGAAGTTGGCAACAGCTGCACCTTCACCAAGACAATTAGTGAATCTGATGTTTATCTGTTTGGCGGTATTACGGGTGATTACAGCCAGATGCACTTCAATGAAGCATTTATGAAAACCACCAAATATGGCACTCGAATTGTGCATGGTGTTTTGACTTTCGCTTTGGGTAGCACTGCTTCGACCCTTATCCAGCAAAAATATGAATCACCTATTCCAAGTGCTTCTTATGGCTATGATCATCTTCGTTTTACGGCGCCTGTTTATTTCGGTGACACCCTAACGGCTACGTATACCGTTTGTGAGGTTGACGAAGAAGCAATGAAAACGTATGCCGATGTCATTGTTACCAACCAGGATGGCACCGTAGTTTGCGTTGCAAAACATATTTTGAAGTTCTTTGAAATAGAACAGTAAGCTGAGCATTGCATGACGCTCAAAAGGTGATAGCGTGCAGCCCAGCGATAAGGAGGGGAACCAATGACAAAGCCTTATGTGGATCATGTAGCAATTCGTTCGCGCAATTTCGAACGAGATTTGGACTTTTTTCAGCAGGTACTTGGTCTTGAAATAACGTTGACTGCCCCAGAAGGACTTGCTCATGACGATGTTGCTTCAATGGAGCAGGTATGGGTAGGAGGCATTCAGCTTCAGCGCGACAACTCGTTTGATCCTGCAAAACGAGATCTAGGGCAGCTGACTCATATCGGAATCTCTATAGATGACGTAGAACAAGTACTTGAAAAAGTGTATGCCACAGAGGGTGTGGTGCAGGCAGAAGGTAAGCCACGCAATTGGTTTGTATTGCCAGAAGGCCCCATGATTGAACTAGTGGAGTCATAAGGCTAAAGAAGAGAGGGATCCTGTATGAAGGTTTGTGTTCTTGGAACCGGTTCGCTGGGTAGCACGATTGGCGGCGCTTTGGCGAAAGCGGGCAACGAGGTTCATTTTGTTGGCCGTCAAGCTCATATGGATGCGGTTAACGAAAATGGGTTAGTGATGGTCACTCCTACGGGAGAAGAAGTCGCTCATCCGATTGGCCACACAACGCCAGATGGTATCGGGGAATGCGATTTGGTGATTGTGCTCTGCAAGGCATTCGACACCAAGGCAACGATGGAGGAAGGTAAAGAGCTGGTAGGGCTTCACACCGCGGTGATGTCGTTGCAAAATGGGCTCGGTGCTGAAGACGCTTTAAGTGAAGTAGTAGGTGCTGATCATGTTATTGGCGGCAAGACCTATATTGGTGGTATGTTGCTAGCACCTGGTCGCGTTCAGGCAACTATCCCTGGAAAAGATACCTTTATTGGTGAACTTGATGGAACGATTACCGATCGGGTAAAAGCAATAGGCTCTGCTTTCGAAGAAGCTGGTATGCATTGCATTGTCTCCGACAACATCATGGGAGTAATTTGGGATAAATTGCTCGTCAATGTAGCAACGGGCGCGGTATGTGGCATTACTCATCTTCCTTATGGAGATATGTATCAAGAAGACAAGTTGGTTGCCACTGCAGTTGCGGCGGTGCAAGAAGGCATGGATGTTGCTGCTAAGGCGGGAGTGAAGCTTACGTACAGCGATCCGATGGATGTTCTTGAGCTTGCTCGTGCGGGTCTTCCGTATGACTTCAAGCCTTCCATTTTGCAAAGCCTAGAAAAGCATCGTCCTACAGAAGTGGGGGTAATTAATGGGGCCGTTGTTGCTCAGGGAGCAAAGCATGGCGTCGCTACTCCCGTGAATGAGACACTCGTTGCGTGCGTTACGGGTATTGAGCGCTATATTCGCGAATACATCAACAAATAGTAACGATGTCATAAGAGAAGTATATAAAAGGGTTATTACCAAAAAGGTACCCTAAGAGTGGTAGCACGTGCCGAGTGCAAAAGTGCTCGGCACGAAAAGAATCCAGGTCTCAGTAAAACAAACACGGTAAGAAAAGTAACAGGCTGTTACTTTAGCGAAGCATTGTCTCTTTACCGCTTTGTTCTATTGGATGAAATAGGGGAAATCAGAGTTCTCGGATCAGAATTTTTTCGGCAGAGTTCTCTGATGCGTTTTAAGCAAAAGCTCTATAGTGCCTGCAAGGTTGCACTATAGCGGGGTTTAACAAGATAACGGGGCTCATACAAGGAGGAAATCATGCGTCGTCTCGAAATCATCAATGGACCAAACAACAATTTCTACGGTATTCGTAACAAGGGCCAATACGGCAATCAGCTTTACGCGGATCTTATTCAGGAATTAACTGAATACGGCGCTACTTTAGATTTTGAAGTACATGCCTTTCAGTCCAACTGTGAAGGTGCTTTGATAGACCACTTGCAGGAACTCTACTATGAGGCAGAAAAAGCAGGACAGAAGATCCCGGTAATTATGAATCCCGGTGCATTTACTCACTATAGCTATGCATTGATGGATGCTATCGAGTCGGTACATGAACTTGTTCCTGTAGTTGAGTGCCATATGTCTAATATCCATAAGCGTGATGAATTCCGTCATAAGTCAGTAACGGCATGCGAATGTATCGGTCAGATTGCTGGCTTCGGTAAGAATAGCTACAAGCTTGCAATGCATGAGTATGACATGCTTGTCAAAGTAGGTGAGCTGTAAGAATAACAATCCTTTTGGGATTTAATCCCCCTCCTCTTCGGGTTGCTTTTCTTAATTGAGAAGCAACCCGATTTTTTTAGGGATGGTGTTTTCGCAGAACAAAAATTGGAGTACCCTAGAAAGACCTGCATTTTGTGGGGTATAAGAAGCTACATTTAGTGGATTATTTCGAGTGAAACGCAGCGAAATTTTCCCAAGAGAGAAGGAAGAGGCAATGTTAAAGGCGGGTATCGTGGGCGCAGCTGGGTATGCGGGAGCAGAACTGGTGCGTATTATTCTGCGACATCCTGAATTTGAATTGTGCGTTGCTACTTCCAACTCGGATGAGGGAGTTTCTCTGGCATCACTCTATCCTGCTTTTACGGGGGTAACTGACCTTACGTATACAAGGCACGATAATCCAGATCTGTTTTCGTGTGATGTAGTTTTTTTAGCAACTCCTCATACGGTTGCTATGAAGTCTGCACCTGGTTTGCTTGAAGCAGGGGTTACCGTAATTGACCTTTCTGCTGATTATCGTCTACGCGATCAGGCAACGTATGAAAAATGGTACAAGGTAGAGCACACCTCTCCTGAATTGTTAGAGCAAGCCGTGTTTGGCTTGCCAGAGCTTAATTCTGAAGCTCTAGAAAAAGCCTCAGACATGCATGCATCAGGCAAGGCGGTGTTGGTTGCCTGCGCGGGATGCTACCCAACCGCAACCTCGTTAGCTGCTTTTCCTGTAATTGATATTTCCGAGGGAATTGTAGTGGCAGATGCTATTTCAGGGGTTTCGGGTGCAGGACGTAGCGCTACTGCGCGAACTCATTTTGTATCTGCCAACGAAAACTTTGAAGCATACGGGGTAACAAGTCATCGTCACACTCCCGAAATTGAACAGATCTTAGGCATTCCTGGTCGTCTGATATTCACCCCTCATTTGGCGCCTGCTTCTCGAGGTTTGCTTTCAACGGTGACTATCCAGTTAAACGAACAAGCGCGCTTACAAGAAACGCAAGAATCGATTCATCGACGATATGTTTCAGCTTATGCCGATTCTTCTTTTGTTTCGGTGCTTCCCTTAGGACAGCAGCCAAAAACTTCTTCAATTGTTGGAACGAATCGTGCTCATGTCGGAGTTGCGTATAACGCTGATGCGGGATGTGTTGTAGCAACCTGCGCGATTGATAATATCGTAAAAGGTGCTGCCGGTCAGGCTGTTCAATGCGCAAATCTTATCTGCGGTCTTGATGAAACTACCGCACTTTCTTGTGTTGCCAACCCCTCTTAGGAGTGAGAATAGTATGACTGAATTGATGTTTAACACCATCGAAAACGGTGGCGTTGCTTCTGCGTGTGGTTTTAGTGCTGGCGGTATTCATGCTGGCTTTCGTGGTGATCCCAACCGTTTAGATATGGCTTTAGTGGAAGCCGATGAGCTTTGCCCAGCGGCGGGTGTGTTTACTCAAAATGTGTTTTGCGCTGCTCCTGTTACGGTATCGCGGGAACACTTAGAGGGGCGTGGTTTTGGCTTGGCGCGTGCTCTGGTGGTTAACTCGGGCATAGCAAATGCAGCAACGGGGACTATAGGTTTAGAAAACGCACGTCTTACTGCAGAGATTGTGGCACAGCATATTGGATGTGCTCAAGAAGATGTCCTCGTAGCATCAACAGGTGTTATAGGACAACAGCTCGACATCACTCCTTTTAAAACGGGAGTTCCTGCCTTGCATGAAGAGTTGAAACGTACCGGTTCAACCAATAAATCGGGGCATAAGGCAGCTTGCGCTATTATGACCACCGATACCGTGCCAAAAGAGTATGCAATTTCCTACACTTCTGCCGATCCTGCTTTCGAAGGCTGCGTATTTACGGTGGGCGGAATGGCAAAAGGATCAGGCATGATAATGCCCAATATGGCAACGATGATTTCGGTTCTCACAAGCGATGCTCCTGTTCCTGCCGAACTTCTTCATGAAGCGTTATTGGAGGCGGTTGGAAAAAGCTTTAATAAAGTAACGGTTGATGGTGATACGTCAACTAATGATACCTGTGTGCTTTTTGCTTCTGGAAAGGCAGCGGAAGGCAGAGATAGATCTGCCTTTACCAAAGAAAGCGTTGCCTATGCTGAATTTAAGAAGGCACTTTGTGAAGTCACTCAACATCTTGCACGTGCAATGGCGCGTGATGGAGAAGGAGCTACCAAATTAGTGACGGTAATTGTTCGTGGTGCGGCAAATGATGCGGATGCTGACGCTGCTGCGCGAACGGTTGCAAACTCGCCTCTAGTAAAGACTGCTCTGTATGGGCACGATGCAAATTGGGGTCGAATTGCAGGAGCTCTGGGCAGATCAGGTGCTCAGTTTGCTCAGGAAGATGTCGATATCGACATAATGGGAATGCCTGTCTTGCGTGCGGGACTACCGGTGCCCTTTGATGAGGAAGAGGCGCTGCGACGATTCGAGGCCTCTGAGATTGTTCTCGAGGCCGATCTGGGAGCAGGTTCTGCACAAACAACTATGTGGACCTGCGATTTTTCGCACGAATACGTTTCTATTAATGGAGATTATCGCTCATGAAATATGCAAAAGACAGAAAAATTACTTCCAGCCATACTGCGGAAGTTTTAATTGAAGCATTTCCATGGATAAAAAATGCAACAGGCAAAACGGTTCTTATTAAGTATGGCGGGGCAGCTATGGTTGACCCTGCGCTGCGCCATGCGGTGATGAGTGACATCGTAATGCTGAAAATCATGGGGGTAAATCCCGTTATCGTACATGGTGGCGGGGCGGCTATTACCTCTAATATGAATCGCTTTGGTATTGAGGTGGAATTCAAGAATGGTCAGCGTGTTACCACTGATGAAGCAATGGATGTGGTAAAGATGACGCTTATCGGCAAAGTGAATGAAGAACTTGTGCTTGCAATGAACGAGCACGGCAATTTGGCGGTTGGTGTAAACGGAACCGATGCGGGAACTATTATTGCCAAGCAAAAAGATCCTGATCTGGGTCGTGTAGGACAAGTGATCGAAGTAAATCCGGGCTACATTAACGCGCTTATCGCTTCGGACTATATTCCTATCATTGCTTCAGTAGGTAAAGGCGAAGACGGAGGATCGTACAACATCAACGCCGACGCGGCAGCATGCGCTATTGCTTCAGCTATTGGTGCCCATAAAATTGTTTTCTTAACAGACGTAGATGGCTTTTACGAGGATTTCAGCAATAAGGATTCGCTGGTTTCGCAAATGACGTTAGACGAAACACGCATGATGTTGGCAACGGGGAAGGTAAGCAGCGGTATGATTCCTAAGCTTCAATCTTGTGTTGGTGCTTTGGAGGGCGGCGTTCCTCGTGCTCATATCGTAAACGGAACTAAACCGCATTCTATTTTGGTTGAATTGCTGACCTCAAGCGGTTCTGGCACTCTTATCTATGATGATAAGGCACATGTTACAAAGGAAGAAATGCGTCCGCTTGGTATTCTTGCTTCAAGATTGAGTGAGAATCTATAAAAGTAAGCTTGGATGCCTCCTCTTAGGGTTTAAGCGGGAGTGTAAACGAACTCTTTTGCGCGAAAACTACGAAATCTTGTAGGGAAACCATAAACATGAGGGACTAGTGCGCATTAACCAGTTAGAATTTAATGCGTTAAACATAAGAAAGGAAAACCATGAGCTTTGAAGAAGCTAAGAAACTTGACGATCATTTCGTGATGCATACGTTTAATCGTAAGCCTGTTATGCTGGTCGAAGGTTCTGGCATGGAGGTAAAAGACGACGAAGGGAAAACCTATCTCGACTTCATCGCTGGTATTGGCGCTGATAGTTTAGGTCATTGTCACCCTGCCGTATCTGAAGCTATCGCTGCACAGGCAAAGCGTCTGATTCATGTAAGCAATTACTATCACATTGAAAATCGTGGTGAAGTTGCCAAGATCATTTCTGATTTGCTAAACACGTGCGTCCCGAAGTTTTTCCGTGCTCCATGGCCAGTGTTCTTTGCTAATTCAGGAGCAGAGGCAAATGAATGCGCTATAAAGTTGGCACGCCTGTATTCCAAGAAGGAGGGAACAGGTGGACAGACCATCATTACGATGAACAATAGTTTTCATGGTCGCACTCTCTCTACGTTAGCGGCAACGGCTCAACCTGCAAAGCAGGAACTTTTTGAACCTTTGCCAGGCGGTTTTGTTCATGTTCCTATGAACGATATGAATGCAGTTCATCGTGCATTTTTCGAAAACCCAGGTGAAGTATGCGCCATTATGATCGAATGTGTTCAGGGCGAATCGGGTATTCATCCTTGGGATCCCGATGTTTTGTATGAAGTTGCACAGTTTGCGCGCAAAAATGGCATGCTCATCATTGTTGATGAGGTTCAATCAGGCTTTTATCGTTGCGGGGAATTCCCCTTCGCTTTCCAGAACATGGGAATTACTCCTGACATTATTACTATGGCAAAGGGTATTGCTTCAGGCTTCCCGATGGGTGCTTGTGCTGCACGTATTGAAGTTGCCGAGGCTTTCGAGCCAGGTGATCATGGTTCAACCTTTGGTGGCAGCAATCTTGCAATGGCGGCTGCTCACGCAACGCTTGCAACGCTTTCTCGTGGCCACTTTGATGAAGATGTTCAGGAGCTGGGCGATTATTTTGCAGAAGGCTTGGATAAGATCGATGCCATCACTGAAGTTCGCGGCATGGGCTTAATGATCGGTGCCGATCTTGAAGAAGGCATTGATGCTAACCTGGTAGTAGCAAAAGGTCTCGATGAAGGCTTCCTTTTGAATGCAACCGGTCCTCAAACGCTTCGCTTCCTTCCTCCTCTGATTGTGACGCGCAAGGAAATCGATCAGCTTTTGGCTGCATTGCCAGGCATGATAGATGCGGTGCGCAATGGCTGGACTCCAGACGAAGAAGCAGAGCCTTCCGCAGAAGAAGACAATGAATTTTTGGCTCAGTAAACAATACGCCTAAAGATAGAATTTGCCGGCCCACGCGACAGTTGCTGCTGCGGTTGATCGTCTCAGTCAATGCGTCAAAGTCGGCACAAGGAAATTAACAACTCGAATCAAGAAGATACACCTCGAAGAAAGGGTTAACGATGGCAAAGGAAAAATGCGTACTCGCCTATTCGGGCGGTTTGGATACCAGTGTATGCATCAAGTGGCTCCAGGATGAAAAGAACCTGGATGTTATCGCCGTAGTTGGCGAAGTTGGTCAGGAGCATGAGGGCCTTGAGCAGGTAAAAGAGCGTGCTTTGGCAACGGGCGCAATCGACTGCATTATCGCTGACATGCGTGAAGACTTCGCTGCCGACTATCTGTCCAAGGCACTGTATGCAAACGCTCACTTCGAGAATAAATACCCTCTGGTCTCAGCACTTTCTCGTCCGCTGATTTCTAAGTATCTGGTAGACACTGCACATAAGTACGGCGCTAAGTATGTTGCTCATGGTTGCACCGGCAAGGGTAACGACCAGGTTCGTTTTGAGACCTCCATTCAGGCACTTGATCCTACGCTGGAGATCATTGCTCCTGTTCGTGAGTGGGATATGCATACTCGTCAGGAAGAAATGGACTGGGCAGAAGCTCACGGTGTAACCGTTCCTACCACTAAGTCCAAGCCTTATTCCATTGACGACAACCTGTGGGGTCGCGCTATTGAGTGTGGCGTTCTGGAAGATCCTATGAATCGTCCTCCGCTGGATATCTACACCATGACTACCGATCCTGAAAAGGCTCCTGATGAGGCAACCGAAATCGAGATTGAATTTAAGGCTGGTCTGCCAGTAGCTATCGATGGTGAAGAGATGAGCTATCTGGATATCATCGCTAAGATGAATGAGATTGCTGGTGCAAATGGCTTTGGTCGCATCGATATGATCGAGAATCGCATGATCGGCGTAAAGAGCCGCGAGTGCTATGAAGCTCCAGGTGCACTTGCTCTGATCGAGGCTCATCGTGGTCTTGAAGATATGTGCCTTGAGCGCGAGGTTCTGCGCTATAAGTTGCACATTGAGCATGACTGGGCAACGTTGGTATACAACGGTCAGTGGTTCAGCCCATTGAAGCATGCAATGGATGCATTCTTGCAGACCACTCAGCAGTGCGTAACCGGTTTGGTTCGCCTGAAGTTCTACAAGGGTACCTGCACGGTAACGGGTCGCAAGAGTGACTTCTCCCTGTATGATTACGGTCTGGCAACCTATGATGCAGCAGATACTTTCAACCATCAGTCTGCTAAGGGCTTCATTGATCTGTATGGTCTGTCCACCCGTGTTTGGGCAAAGAATCGTCGCGAACAGGGTGTAACCGACGGCGAAGAAAACTAAGTACCGTGGACAGGGCTTTCGGAAACGTTTTGAGAGCCATTAGTCATAAGTACTTTTACGGTTATATTGAGTGGATTTATGCGGCGGTCTTTTGACTGCCGCATAATTTTTATAATTCGACTCTACTTAGGTTCCAGTCTACTTGGGTTCCGATTGATAACATAGGGAGATATTCGAAATCGTAAAAGTGTCGGTATAATAAATTAGTTATAGTGAAAATTTGTTACCACTAAAATGAAAAGGCTTTACAGAAATCTGAAAAGCTGCCGATAAAATGCTTGCTGTGTGAGAGCAAGCGGTAAAAGGAGTGTTTCTTAATGGCAAATCCAATTGCTGGGTGGTATCCCGATCCTTCGGGCGATCAAACAAAACTTCGCTGGTGGGATGGCAATCAGTGGACTGACAATTATGCTGATGCGGTTGCTCCACAGCAGCAGCCAGCTCAACCACAAACAGCCGCTCAGTCACAGGCGACCGCCCAATCGCAGGCTGCCGCCCAACCCCAACAGCCAGCTCAACCACAGGCTGCACCGCAAACGCAGCAGGCAAATCAGGGATTTTCTCAACCCCAATCTCAGTTCCAACCACAACCGCAACCACAACCCCAACCTCAGGGATATGGTCAGGCACAAGGCTACGGACAGGCTCCTCAACAGCCAGGGCAGGGTTACCCCCAAGCTCAGAGTGCGTCCACTGATGACACCTTGCGTCTCATCGCCTTTATTCTTGCTGTTATTTCTACGGTTTCAGTATGCTGGGCAATTATTCCGCTTGCTTGGATGATTCCTATGACGGTTCACTGTTGGGGTATCTACAAGAGGACTAAACCCAATACGACGGCATTTGGTGTTTGTACGCTCATTTTCCTTAACCTAATTGGCGGCATTTTGCTTTTGGTATCCACGCGAGAACGCTAAGTAAACTATTTGGCGTAGATCTTTTTTTGATCAGCAACACAGGAATAATCGAGAACGAAAGGTAGTTTTCATATGGCGCTATGGTCAGGACGTTTTGAAAAAGGAGTAAGTGAGTTCACTCAAGAATTTGGTGCATCGTTGCCTGTTGATAAGGCGATGTATCATCAAGATATTGCGGGCTCGCGCGCTCATGCACGCATGCTGGCAGCGCAGGGTGCTATTTCTCAAGAAGATGCCGATGCTATCGTGGCAGGTCTTTCCGATATCGAAAAAACCATCGAAGAAGGAAATTTCGTTTTCGATATTAATGACGAAGATATTCATATGTCGATCGAGAAGGTACTTACTCAAAACATCGGAGATGCAGGTGCTCGTCTTCATACGGGCCGCTCTCGTAACGACCAGGTCATTACCGACACTCGTCTTTATGCAAAAATGCTCGCAGAAGATTTGATGCATGATGTAAACTCTTTGCGCCAAGCGCTTATTAAGGCTGCCAAGGACAATATGGGCACCATCTTGCCAGGATACACTCACATGCAGCATGCCCAGCCTGTTTTGCTTTCGCACCACTTTATGGCTTATTTTTGGATGTTTTCGCGTGATTTTGCTCGTCTTAAGCAGGCATATGATGCGGCAAATGCAAACCCACTTGGATCAGCTGCTTTGGCAGGTACTACCTATCCTCTCGATCGCGCCAAAACTACTGAGGAGTTAGGTTTTGCTACTATGATTCCAAATTCTTTGGATGCGGTGTCCGATCGTGACTTTTTGCTTGATCTTGATTACGCTTGCTCAGTGGCGATGATTCATCTTTCTCGTCTTTCTGAAGAAATTATTCTTTGGTCCACTTCCGAATTTGGGTTCATCACGCTAGCCGACGAATACTCTACTGGCTCTTCGATTATGCCCCAGAAGAAAAATCCCGACTTTGCCGAGCTGATTCGTGGAAAATCGGGCCGTGTAGTAGGGGATTTGATGGCATTGCTTACCACCATGAAAAGCTTGCCTTTAGCCTACAACAAAGACCTGCAAGAAGACAAAGAAGGCGTTATGGATGCCTGCAAGACCCTGCATGATTGTTTGGTTTGCATGGAAGGTATGATTTCAACTATGAAAATCAATGCTGATGCAATGCGTGCACAGTCTAAGAAGGGTTATTTGGCGGCAACTGACGTTGCGGACTATCTTGCAAAGAAGGGCTTGCCATTCAGAAAGGCTCACGAAATCGTAGGACATTTGGTTTTGCTTTGCGATAAGCGCGGATGCGATCTTGATGATTTAACCTTAGAAGATTTTAAATCGGCATCCGATTTGTTCGAAGCGGACATCACGGGGGCACTCGATTTGGAATCGATCGTTGCTGCTCGCACAACCTATGGGGGAACAGGTAATTCTGTGGTTGCAGAGCAGATCGAACTTGGAGCGCAAAAACTTGCCAGCGATGAAGCACTTTTGAAGTAATTACAAGACAGTGTTTCAAAACCAACAATTTCTTATTGTTTGTTAGTTTTATTATCTTTTGGAATGAATTTTGCCCGATTTTGAGCGCACTCTCAGAATCGGGCAAAAATATTGGTGAAGAAGTGAAGTTCGTTTGTTCCCTAAGTGGAAACCGACTCTGTGAGTTGGGTAGTTTGGGACAGAACCGAGGGAGCGTGTTAAAATACTCTGAACTGTAGTTTGGAGGTAGTATGGTTTCACGAGCAAGAAGGTCTCGGCATGCGGCTCGCAAAGAGCGTGCCGGATTCCGCTTGGGAATCGTTGGTATAGTAATCGCGGCAATTTTAGGCATTGGGTGTTTGGGAACCCTTGGCGTCTGCTTTGTATGGTTGCAAAATTTGCCAGATTACACTGATGCGTCTGCATATAATGTTGCGGAAAAAACCAAGGTGTATGCAAGTGATGGTACGACGTTGCTTGCGGAATTGTATTTGGAAAACCGCGATCCAATCGAACTGTCCGAGATGGGCGATTATGTAACTCAGGGTACGGTTGCTACTGAGGACGAACGCTTCTATGAGCATAATGGCGTTGACCTGTGGGGCATTCTTCGTGCAGTGTGGGTAAATGTAACGGGCACTGGTCATGAAGGCGCTTCGACAATTACGCAGCAGTTCGTGCGAAACACTATTCTTTCGGATGAGATGCAAGAGTCTACCTTGAAGCGTAAAGTTCGCGAGGCGTATATCGCAATTCAGCTCGAACAGATGTATTCAAAAGAAGAAATTCTTCAGATGTATTTGAATACGATCAACTACGGTCAAGGTGCGTATGGTATTCAGGCTGCTGCAGAATTGTATTTCTCTAAGAATGCTAAGGATTTGACTATCGCAGAAGCAGCAACGCTTATTGGGATTCCTCAGGCACCTACCTACAACAATCCAATCGATAACCCTGACAATTGTCTCGAGCGTCGCAATTTGGTTCTTGATCGTATGCTGACAAACGGGGTTATTACTCAAGAAGAACATGATGCTGCACAGGCGGAGCCTATTTCGCTCAATGTAACCATGAGCGATTCAAATGACGGCCTATATCAGTATAAATATTTCACGAGCTATGTGCGTGACACCCTGCTGGAAGACTATTCAAGCGATGAAGTGTTCAAGGGTGGTTTGACCGTTATTACCACCTTGGATGTAAACACCCAAAATGCTGCTGAGCAGGCTGCGGATGCTAAGCTCTCAGGCTTGTCGGATAATTTGGAGCTTGCTATGGTGGCGGTCGACCCTGATACGGGCTTCATTAAAGCGATGGTTGGTGGTCGTGATTACGATACGGACGAATACAATCTTGCAACGCAGGCAAAGCGTCAGCCTGGTTCGTCGTTCAAGACCTTTACCTTACTGGCGGCCTTAAACGACGGCGTTTCGCCTCAGACAAACTTGAACTGTACATCCCATGTCAACATTGATGGCTGGGAAGTTGAGAACTACGGTGGTTCAGACTACGGTACGCGTTCTATTGCAAGTGCGTTTGCAGTATCTTCGAATACAGGTTTTGCAGAGTTGTGTACCGAAATCGGTCCTTCTAAGGTAGCGGAAATGGCAAATACCTGCGGAATTGAGCAGGAATTGCAGGCGTATCCTTCCATTACGCTGGGTGCTCAGGAAGTAACAGTACGCGAAATGGCACAGGCCTATGCAACTATTGCAAATGGCGGTACAAAACGCGAGGCTGTTTGCATTCAAAGCATTACAGATGCTTCTGGAAATACTATCTTTACCGCAGATACTACGGGTGAAAAAGTATTGGATACCTCTTTAACTCAGGCTGCAACTGAAGTTATGGAAGGGGTTATCACTAACGGCACTGGTCGTTCTGCTGCAATTTCAAATGGTCAGCCTGCTGCGGGTAAAACGGGTACTTCTGAAAATTGGCGCGACAAGTGGTTCTGCGGAATCACCCCTCAAATGTCAGTTGCTATTTGGATTGGTGGACGTGAAGAAGTCCAGATGCCTTCTTATGTCGCGTGCGATGATGTTTTCGGCGATTTTATGAGCACTATTCTTGAAGGTCAGCCCATTGAGCAATTCCCCACAAGTGACGAAGAGCTTGAATACACCACAACCGACTTTGGTCATGGTGAAGGAGCGACGGGTGAAGCTCCTGAACATGAAGGCGATACCGTCCAAACTCCTGACGAGGAAACAACAACCGATACTCCATCGGATGGTGGAACCACTCCAGGCGACGGAACCAATACTGGTGGCGGCAACACCGGTGGTGACAATACCGGCGGCGGTGGCGAGACTGGCGGTGGTGGTGATACTGGCGACGGTGGCGACACGCCTACAGAACCAGAAGATCCAGATCCTGAAGAACCAAATCCACCAATAGAGTCTCAGTCCTACTATGTTAGAAGAGTCGCATAGGTTTAAAACGGTTGAGGGTTGCTGCAGTTTGGCGGCAACCCTTTCTTTGTTGGGTTTTCAATTCAGTTGAGGCTATAAAGCGCTTAAAAGTTTGGAAGACAAAGGTAGTCCTGAAATTACTTTTTGTACGCTAGTAGTTTGGTAATGCTTGTTTGCATTGTGGGTGTTTTCCAACAATGTGCCTACAAGCTCTGTTGTTCCTGTAAGATATGGGATACTGTCTCATAGATTTTAAAAGTCCTGAAAAGGCCTTTAGAACTTTTGCATGGCAGAGCTTGTATTCTGCAGGCTTTATTTGTTGAACAGACAGCCTTGTCTGGCAACCTAAACACTTTGTTCAAGCGTTTTTTGACGTTCGAAAGGATTATATGAAAACGAAAGCACGTATTATTTTGGCCGCAATGCTCTGCGTGGCATGTCTTGCTGCGCTGGTAGGTTGTTCTGGCAACAATGCCGAACAAGACGCGCAAACGCAGAATCGTCAATATATGTCTTCAGTAAATACCATTATGGATACGCTTAATACCAATATGGAAGAATTTGCCACCGCCGTTAAAGATGGTGAAGTGGTTTCTCTCGATGCCCAATTAGAGGCAGTCAATAAATGCGTTGACGATCTTAATGCGCTTACGCCACCAGAAGCTATGACCGATATTCATAAGTCTTATGTAACGGGCGCTACAGAAATGCAGACTGCTCTTGCAGCTTATGTGCAGCTCTATGAGGATGTGAGAGCTCCTGCTAGTGGTTCTTTTGACTATAGTACTTACGACTCTCGCCTTGCGGAGATCCAATCGCACTATGATGCAGGAATTGCCGCATTTCAGGATGCAGATAGCAAGGCCCAATCTGCCTAAAATGTCTCTTTAAAACACGATTTAATAAGCGGCCATCATCTGGATGGTCGTTTTCGTGTTAAAAGGGAATCATTAATTAATAGTTTGTTCAAAGACAATCAAAGAGACTCAAAAGGATATGATCTTTACAATATCTGAAGGATCAAAGTAATAATTCGATAGAGGACACATCAGTGAAAGAACTTTCCGAATCGACGAAAGCTACGGTTGAACTTCTTGCTCCTGCAGGAAATATGGCTTGCCTACATGCTGCTGTTCAGGCAGGCGCGGATGCCGTTTATCTTGGGGCAGGGCATTTTAATGCACGCTGTGGAGCCGATAACTTTACGTTTGATGATTTGGCACAGGCTTGCGATTATGCTCATCTTCGTGGAGTAAAAATATACCTTACCTTGAACACTATAGTTCTGCCTTCCGAGGTGGAGGATGCGCTTGAACTTGCGCGCCAAGCGTATCGTTGTGGAGTAGATGCCTTTATTGTTCAAGATATTGGCATCGCATTAGAGCTTCGCCGCATTCTTCCCGATTGCGAAGTACACGTTTCTACTCAAATGAATACCCATACTGAAGACGGTATTCAAGCGGCAGCAGCGTTGGGCGCATCACGCGTTACGCTTGCACGCGAACTTTCTTTCGAAGAAATTGCGCAGCTTTCGCAGGTAGCGCGAGATTTGGGCATGGAAGTTGAAGTGTTTGCCCATGGGGCTCTGTGCATTTGTTATTCAGGACAGTGCTTTATGTCATCGATGGTGGGAGGTCGTTCTGCTAATCGTGGACGTTGTGCGCAGGCGTGTCGCTTGCCTTACACCTTGCACAACGTAGCATTACGCAAAACGCTCAATGCGCCAGGAGAGCATTTACTATCTCCTAAAGATCTCTGCACGATCGATGTGCTTCCTGAATTGATTGAAGCAGGTGCAACTTCACTCAAGATTGAAGGCCGCATGAAATCCCCTGAATACGTAAAGAGTGTAGTGGGGGTTTATCGCCAAGTTCTAGACCGAGCACTTGCATGGATTTCGGAGGCAAGGCGCGCTGAACTTGATTGCGGAAGCGTGGAACTTAGCGGCGATCCAATAAATCCTCGTGCAACCGATGCTGAACATCAGATACTTTCTGAAGCATTTTCACGTGGCTTTACTACGGCTTATTTAGAGGGTCAGCGCGGAAACGAAATTATGAGCTATGGACGCCCCAATAATCGTGGTGTGTTTGTTGGGCGAGTGGTACGTGCTAAAGAGGGCAAGGTAACGCTTGATACCGAAACAGAACTTCATGTGGGTGACGCCATTGAATTTTGGACCAATCGAGGCCATTTCGTTCATACGATCGATGGTTTTGAGAACACCAAAGAATCGTCTCGTTCGGGAAAAGTAACGCTTAGCGTTGAACGGGCGGTAGGTAAAGGTGATCGCGTATTTCGAGTACGAAATGCAGAGGCGGCTTTTATTGATGATGATCGTTTGCCTGCAGTTCCCGTTGAAGGAAAGGTAGAACTTCATCAAGGAGAGCCTGCCAAGCTTACCTTTACTGCGCAAGACGCAATTCGCCAGATGCCAGTTAGTGTTTCTGTCGAGGGTCCGATTGTCGAAGCTGCACGCACTAAAGCAATTACAAAGGAAGAAGTCTACGACCATATCGATCGAATGGGCACTACGCCGTTCGTGCTAACGGGGCTTGATATTGATCTTGGCGAGGGGATCGGAATGGGTTTCTCAATGCTTCACAAGCTGCGTGCTCGTGCAGCGGAAGCATTAGAAGAAGAACTTTTGGCTTCTTATCACAAACGAACTCTAGAACGTACTTCGCAAAGAGTGTTTACTAAGCCTTTGCGCAAGGGAAGCTGCAAGGTGGGCGTAATTGCGACTAATCCAGCTTGTGCGCGTGCTGCAAAACGTGCTGGTGCAGATTTCATCTATGTTCCTGCGCATAATTATCGCCGCGGAGAAGCAGTGATTGCAGGTCAACTTTCGGGAACTGCCGAGCAAGCAGGCTATCCAAAACAGTGCATTCCTGTTTTGCCTACGGTTTCTCATATGTTTGATGAAGACCTTCGAGGAGGCTTCGATATCTGGAATCGTGTTAAACCAGACAAGCCTGTAGTGGTAGAAAACCTTGGACAGCTGATCCATGCACGGGAGTTGGGCGCTCTTCCTGAGATAGGCCCGCACATCCCGATAACTAATAGGCTCGATCTGCAAGCAATGTCAGATTTAGGTGCACAACGCATTTGGCTTTCTCCAGAATTGTCGCTTGTTCAGATCGAGGAACTTGGCGAAGTTTCGCCGGTACCTTTAGGTGTGACCATCATGGGTTCTACTGAACTTATGGTGACGGAGCATTGTTTGCTCATGAGCCAAGGACCTTGTAATCAGAAATGTGCAACGTGTGCTCGTCGAAAAAGCCCCCATCACTTAAAGGATCGCAAGGGCTATGAAATGACGGTCATTACTGATGTAACGGGACGTAGTCATCTCTACAATGCCGTTTCACTTGACATAGCGCATTTGGCACCCGAACTTATTCAAGCGGGCGTTTCTGCCTTTATGGTTGATACTACGTTGATGAATGTTTCTGAAACAACAAAGAAAGTTCAGCGAGCAGTAAGGGCGCGTGATATTGCCCTAAAGAGCGGCGACAAAGTTTCAAAAGCTGAAGGGGCTACTTCGGGCCATTTGTTCCGCGGAGTATCTTAAGCGACTAGGGTAGAAAGACTGACTTGCCGTTATGAAACGAGCGCGACATATGAGAACGGCTTATCCAGTGTATGCGGAAGCGTACACCTAGACAAACGGGCAACTTAAAAGCTGTGATAGAATTTCTGCGTATTACTTGAGAAGAGGAATTATGATTTCACCCGAAGAACAATTTCATATTATTCAGTCTGGCACGGCGGAAATTGTGCCCGAAGCAGCGCTTATGGAAAAGCTTAAGCGCGGCAAGCCTTTAAATGTAAAGCTTGGCGTGGACCCTACCGCTCCAGATATCCACTTGGGTCACGCAGTTCCTTTGCGTAAACTGCGTGCATTCCAGGATTTAGGCCACCAGGTAACGTTGATTATCGGCGATGGCACCGCGCTGATTGGCGATCCATCTGGCCGTAATTCTACGCGTCCTCAGCTTACGCGTGAGCAAATCAAGGAAAACGCTCAGACCTACGTTGATCAGGCTTTTAAAATTCTCGATCCCGAAAAAACAACTCTTCGGTATAACTCCGAATGGATTTTAAGCATGGATTTAGAGCAGTTGCTCAAGATTGCTTCGAATTTTACGGTTGCTCGCATCTTGGAGCGCGATGATTTTCATAATCGCTATACCAACAATCAATCTATTGCCTTGCACGAATTTTTGTATCCTATCATGCAAGCTTATGACTCGGTAGTGATTAAAGCCGATGTTGAGCTTGGTGGTACGGATCAGCTGTTTAACTTACTTGCTGGCCGTGAGCTTATGGAAAAGATGGACATGGAACCTCAGGTCTGCCTTACCCTTCCTTTGCTTGAAGGCACCGACGGTGTTAAGAAGATGTCTAAGAGCTATGGTAACTACATTGGCTTGACTGACGAACCTAACGATATGTTCGGCAAGGTTATGTCAATTCCCGATGAGCTGATGGTGAAGTACTATCGTTTGGCTTCTACAGTGCCTGTTGCTGAGATTGACAAGATTGAAGCGGGTCTTGCGGCGGATGAAATTCATCCTAATCGTTGCAAGCGTGATTTAGCTCAAAACATTGTGGCTGCGTACTATGATGCAGCTGCGGCTCAGGAAGCAGAAGCTGCGTTTGACAAGCAGTTTAAGAAGCATGAAATTCCTGACGATGTGGCGGAATTTGCTGCTGATCTGACACCAAATGATGAAGGTTTAGTTTATCTGGCAAAGTTGATTTCCGATGCAGGATTAACCAATTCTACTGGCGATGCTCGTCGTATGATTGACCAGGGTGGCGTTAAGGTAAATGGCGAAGCTATTCCTGCAAAAACTTACAACGTTGCTCCAGAAATGCTGAAGGATGCTGTTGTTCAGGTAGGCAAGCGCAAGTTCGTACGTATTACGACGTTATAGCTAACGTTGTAATTCTCGTAAGAAACGGTATGACGCTGTGCGGAAACACCTTGGCACAGCTAGGGCTCCAGGCAAAGCTCGCGTAACAAAGTACGCTACGCTTTGCCTTCACCCTATCTGCATTCAAGGTGTTTCCGCTCGCTGTTTTTACCAGCAATGTGAGTTTTATTGAATTTCTTGCTAAGTTGTTTAGAAACGTGAGGTTATTTATATGTCACGTTCAAATATCATTATTGGAATTGTGCTAGCGATAGCTGTTATTGGGCTTGCAGTATATACCTTTACAATGGGGTAGTAGAGGATAAGTAGAAACGTACTCTTGATCTATGGCTAAACACGTAAGCATTGCGTATATTATCTACGCTTTAGCTGCTAACTCGCATTAGCTCTTCTTGAAAGTGTTGTTTCCGAATAAACCTTCGGTAATGCGACCGACTTCTTTTCCGTTTTCGTCAGTGACAATTTTGTCGCCAAAGATACCATCGCGCACTTCGTATTTTTGTCCACCATATTCAACTTTGGTATTTCCGAATACGCCTTGACGGGTTGATCCTACTTTTGAACCCCATCCATCATAAATGGTGGAGCCGCCCCAGCTATTATTCTGCTGGTGATATGCTTTGCCGCCGACATATGTTGTTGAATAGGGATTTCCCCATGGGCTACCAGAATAACTCGAGCCACCATTGCCCCCAGAAGAGCCGCCAAATGATCCGCTCGAATAGCCTCCGCTATAACCGCCAGAGTAGCCACCGTTGTAGCTGGTGTTTGGGAGAATGAATTCGTTGTCGATGAATCGATAAGCGGCATATAACAATACTGCAATAATAACCAGGTAGAGTGCCGATTCCACTATCAACTGCGTTACAAGCGTCCAAACAGTAGCTTTATTCACGCCTTCAGCGACGTTCTGAGTAATCAAACCGATAATGTTGTTGTTAAGCTGAGCCATTACTAGTGCATAGCCAACGCACAGCAAGCATATTGCGTACCCTACGCATCTAGCTGTTTTCATGAAGCTGTGAATGGACTTGTGGGTCTTATTTGTGCCTTCATACCAGCGCAATTCACATGCATTAATAATCACAAGCACTACGAATAAGATGAGCGCAAAAATAGGCAACGCACTAGCCGAAAGTATCACGCCAATAATTTGGAAGATGTTTGCAAAGAATCCGTTTAATGCAGGATTTAGTAAGGACATCAAGATAGAACAGCATCCCAAAACAAGTGAAATCCAGCCTGTAATTCTTCCGATTCTGATAATAGAACCTTGAAGGTAGACACCGACATTTGGCACTTCTGTACCTGGAGCTTTTTCGCCATTAACGATGCACTCGAATTGTGGCTCCTCTTCGCCATCCCTTTTTCGTTCTTCGATAGCTTGGATTTCTTCGGCAGTGTTAAGAGCAGACCAGTCTAAGAATTTACGCCATACAATGCGGACGATGCCAGCAGTAAGCACGAATACCCACATTCCTGCGGCGCTCAGTTGACCAATTGCTGTCATGAATTCACTAAACCATGGAACAGTAAAGCTGATATATGAGATTTTTTCTGGGCTGAAAAGACCGCTGGTTGCTAATACCAACGTGATGGGGGAGTGCATGAGCAATGCGACAAGAATGCCTACCGCTCCTAGGGCGTTAGCGAGTGCAACTAGCACACGAATAATTTCATCAAGCCACCAGACAAGACCGACCTGTTCTTCTAGCGCTTCAACAGGAGTCAAGTTTTCTTTCTGAATGCGCTTGCCAAAAGCTTCACGTTCGCTTGCGCACCAATTCTTATAGCCATTGCTACAGGCACGCGCTATTACCATAAAGAGAATAGCAAGTGGCATGCCTGATCTCCACGTAATATCCCAGCTCAAACCTAAGATCAAGGTAATGGGGTTTGAGATATCGGCGGTATCGGTTAGGGAAAGAAGCTCTAGGAATATGGTGAAGAGATAGAACAGGATGAGTGCAGATATGCCTTTGCCAAGCGTGATAAATGCACGGGGGTAAGGTGTGGGGTTATTCTGCTTGTTGGCGTTTTTCCACTTGGCGAAATACCAGTGAGCTACCCACCAAATGGCGAAAACTATCGCAAATGCAATCCAGCCTTGTAAAACAGTAGAATCTGATTGTGTGGGAGCGGTGGTTATTATAAGCAGACAAATAGCAATGAATACGCCAGGAATAGCAAGGCGAATAAGGGTCGCCTTGAAGCACTCACTTCCATGTAGTTTTGGTAAGGAGTAATTCTCTGGGATGTTTTTGATTCCGTTTAGAACAATAGAAGGAATCTCTTTTGAGTTTTTATCGTTGTTACCAGAAAGCATGAGCTCTCCTTACTGGCTACCTTAATAGTTATGGTTCGTGACAAAATTATATTGTGTAAATACCATTGGTTATTATATAGAGAGGGATTCAAGAAAGGAATCTCTGATTGAGAACACTTCAAAACACCAGGTCAAATCATTGTCAAAGACTTTTGACAAGCGCAAAATGCCCGAAAAGCTTCCATGTCAAAGCAATTAGGTGGTAGAGTAGTCCGCGATCTGACACAGTCCTAACCAGAAGGGATTTGCATGGAGCTAGCAAAACACATCAAGGCTCATCGTGGTCGTCTTGGTATGTCTCAGGAAGAATTGGCGGAGAAAATCTTTGTCTCACGCCAAACTATTTCTAACTGGGAAACTGATCGCACGTATCCTGATGTACAAAGCCTGCTGCTGTTAAGCAATCTTTTCGATGTCAGTATTGATTCGCTGATTAAAGGAGATGTGGAAGAGATGAAAGCGGTATTAAGCGTAGAGGCAAAGAAGCTCAATTCGCTCGGTATTGCGATGGCGGTGTTTGGAGCTGCTACAGTTGTTTGGGTTTTGGTTACCGCTCTTATGGATTTAGATCTTGCGGTGATAATTATTCCAGGAATTTTGTTATGGATTCCTGCGATGATTTGTGCTGCGAAGGCAGAACAAATCAAACGCGATAACAAACTGTATACCTATCGAGCAGTCGAAGCGTTCATGAATGGAGAAGACTTCGATGTAATGAATGAGCGTAACCAAAATGCCGGAAGACACTGGTGGGCAAAGTTTGCAGTATGTCTTTTGTTTGCGCTTGTGATTGGTTTTTGTTGCGGTTGGGGCGCAATTAGTATCCTGGAGCGCATCCTTTTCTAAAGATATTAGACAAAGGCTATTTAGATAAAAGTATCAGGCTTAGCAATTCTGATTTAAAGATAAGGGATCTTGTAATTAATTGCAGGTTTGGTTTAAAGAAACGTTTCTCGATAAAGTTCAACAATTCAATAGGCAAGGAGAAAATGATGGCTAGAGAACGATTTGTCGAAGTGTATTCTCAGGGCGTTACGAATATCCGTAAGATAATCGTGGATACCGAAACGGGAGTAAATTATTTACTGCTTTCCTCAAATATGACAAGTGGTTGCGGGGTGTGCGTGTTGGTAGATGCAGAGGGCAAACCATTGGTGACGCCATTGAGCGAATCGGAGAGAGCTTTTTAAGATATTTATTTACTGCTCGAATGATCGAATAATGTAGTGAAAGAAAAAGCGGCTGGAATTATCCAGCCGCTTTTGCACCTTATGCGCCGGGCTAGCGCATGTCCTTTTGGTTAAAAGCTCTTGAGTACTGCCGAATTGCCATACGGCACGGGCAGTAACTTTATAGCTTTAATGTTGGGATGGCTTAGTAGTTTTCTGCGTGTACTTCGAAGAAGCTCTGAGGATGCAGGCAGACAGGGCAAACGCCAGGAGCCTTAGTGCCAACAACGATGTGGCCACAGTTACGGCATTCCCATACCTTTACTTCGGACTTTTCGAATACCTGAGCAGTTTCAACATTCTTCAACAGGGCGCGATAACGCTCTTCATGATGCTTTTCGATTTCTGCAACCATGCGGAATTTTGCAGCGAGCTCAGGGAAGCCTTCTTCGTCAGCAGTCTTTGCGAAACCGTCATACATATCGGTCCACTCGTAGTTTTCGCCTTCTGCAGCAGCTTCTAAGTTAGCTGCGGTGTCGCCGATGCCACCGAGTTCCTTGAACCACAGTTTTGCATGCTCTTTCTCGTTGTCGGCAGTTTTCTGGAACAGGGCTGAAATCTGCTCAAATCCCTCTTTTTTTGCAACGGAAGCAAAATAGGTGTACTTGTTGCGAGCCTGAGATTCGCCCGCAAAAGCGGTTTCAAGATTTTTCTCGGTCTGAGTTCCCTCGTACTTGTTTGCCATTTCTGGGCTCCTTTCGTTAAGGGGCGTTTTTTGGTCTGGTCGTCCCCTTTTTATGAAGAGCATCTACGAGCTGCACTTACAGTTGTTAGATGCCAGCTTCCTTGTCTTTTCCCTCTTCAAGTTCTGCAGCGCACGTTGGACAAAGATAGTCAATGTTCAAGTCGTACGACAGCACATGGATGCCTGTTTCTTGTTCGAGCTTTGCTGTCAGATCTTCTAGCATGATATCGGTAAGAGAACCGCATTGTTTACATACGAGATGATCATGGCGCACTTCCATTTTGTCATAACGATCAGGAAAACCGGCAACCGCAACTTTACGGATTAAACCTTTTTGGTACAAACTGGCAAGATTGTTGTATACCGTTGCAAGTACCGCCTTTGAGTTATTTTCCTTAAGGCGAAGATACACTTGCTCGGCGGTTAGGTGTTCATCCGAATTGTTGATGATTTCTAAAATCTGTCGGGCGTTTTCTCTCATCGTCTATCCTAACTTAAATTAGAATAATTCTAATATAGGAGCACCAAACAGAAATGTCAAGGGAATTATTGGAGTGCATATGATAATCAATACCGGTGGAAGAACAGACACGGTTCAATACTATACCGAGTGGTTATTGAATCGCTTTTCCGAGGGATATGCTCTTTCGCGCAATCCCCTTTTTCCGAAAAAGATAAGCCGTTATGAGCTTGATCCTGACACGGTTGATTGTGTGGTGTTTTGTTCAAAAAACTATAAGCCGATTCTTCCTCGTTTGCATGAGATCACCGATAGATTCAATACGTATTTCTTCTATACCATTACTGCATACGGGGTAGATCTTGAACCAGGAGTTCCTTCGATACAAGAAAGTATTAACACCTTAAAAAGTCTTTCCGGCATAGTGGGAAAACAAAGGCTTACCTGGCGTTATGACCCAGTTCTTCTGACAAAAAAGTACACGATTGACTATCATCGTGAAACATTTGAATATATGGCATCCGAACTTGCTCCCTATGTGGATCGCTGTGTTTTTAGCTTTGTGGAAATGTATAAAAAGGTTGAGCTAAATATGGCAGAAATTATTCCTTTGACAAGGGAAGATATTGAACAGTTGGCTGAATTGCTAGGATCCATCGCAAAAAAGCATCAGATCACTCTTCAGATTTGCGGTACTGACGAAGACTTTACCCGCTACGGTATCCAGACAGCGGGTTGCATGACGTTGGAAGTGCTGGGGTATGCCAATGGGGTGGCCTTTAAAAATCTCAAACATAAAGGGATGCGGCATGGATGCCACTGCATAGAAACCAGAGATATAGGAGCTTACGAAACATGCCCTAATGGGTGTAAGTACTGTTATGCCAATAAGGATCCTCGCAAGGCGGCAGAAAACTATAAGTTGCATGATCCTCATTCGCCTTTATTGTTGGGATGGGTAAATGAAGACGATGAAATCAAGCAGAGCGTGCAGAAAAGCTTTCTTCTGAAGCAGGCATTCCCTGGGCAAACAACGCTTAGTTTATGAGGCGAAGCTTAATTAATGAGAAGCTCAATTTTTGAGGCGAATATCAGGATGCTTTGCAAGATAGACTCTTGGGCAAATTTAGACTCTCGGCGAATTACACAATTTGGGGTCAAGGGTTAAATAGTAAAGCGAATTTCGCTTCGAGTAAGGGCTGAACGTCAGAGCGGTCAGGGGTAACTGAGAGACCTTTATTGAGGCTGACGCTCCAAGAGGCAAATATTTTCAGTATGGTTGGTATGAGGAAACATATCTACCGGCTGAACACGATTGAGATAATATCCTTCTTTGATCAGGTACTCCGCATCTCTTTGTTGTGTTTTGGGATTGCAGGAGATGTAAACAATACGTTTTGGTGCGAGCAGGCAGGTTGCCTTTAAAAAGTCCTCACTTGCGCCAGCTCGAGGGGGATCCATTAAAAGAACGTCTATTCGATTACCTGCTTTAGCTTGCTTTTTCATGAAGTCGCCAGCGTCGGCTGTTTCGAAAGTGGCGTTTTCGATACCATTGTGGCGCGCGTTGTTATAAGCATCCGTAATGGCAGATTCGATATTATCCACTCCGATAACCTGAGCCGCATGGGCTTCGGGAGTTTCGGGAAGACCTTTTGCTGCAACAAGGCCGATAGTTCCCGTGCCGCAATAGGCATCAAGCACCGTTTCTGTTCCTGTGAGCTGCGCCATCTGAATGGCATAGCGGTAGAGGACTTCCGTTTGGGTGGAATTAACTTGATAAAACGAATGCGATGAAATGCGGAAACTGAGTCCACAAAGTTTGTCCAAGATAAAACCAGGACCATACAGCGTTTTTTCTTCCTGACCTAGGATGACGTTGGTTTGTCGGGTATTTACGTTCTGTACGATGGTGGTAATATCGGGGACGCGTTTGACGAGTTCTCGACAGAAATTGCGCGAGCCAGGAAAAGCGCTTTCGTTGGTTACTACCGTCACTAAAATTTCGTTTGAAGAATGGCCGACGCGCACAATGGCGTGGCGCATAAATCCCTTTCCGGTATCTTCGTTATAGGGTTCCATGTGGTAACGCTGCATTATGTGTTTGATGGCAAGAATTATGCGTTTTGCAGTCTTGTTTTCCAAAAGGCAGGTATCGGTGGGAATTACGCGATGAGTTCCTGCTGTATACATGCCATAAAGTATCTCGCGATCAGGATGTCCGCCTTTGCCTTGTGTTCGATTGGAGTTTTTTCGAGGTGAACCCCTTTTGTTTGCTTGCCGTGCGTCTGCTCTTTTGTCGTCCCGAGAATGGGAAGAAAGCTTTTTGCCAGGAACGTAAGGGGAGGTTACCTTATTGCGATAATAAAACGGTTCATCCATCCCAGAAATTGGACTAAATATCGTATGAGGATTTGAGAACGGCTTAAACAAGCGAAACATTTCTTCCTGTTTTTGTTCGAGCTGTTTCTCGTAAGGGATCTGAAGTAGTTGGCAACCGCCGCATTTCTTCTGCACGGGACAGAAAGCAGAGGTGCTTTTTGGCGAATGAGAAGAAGCTTTGTGAGAGGTTTTGTGGGCGGCTTTGTGCGCAGTTCTGCACGTGGTTTCGCGGGCGACTTCACGCGGAGTTTCACGCGCAGTTTCACGAGTGGCCTGAACTGAGCTATTTCTCGTTGAGCTTGTCATAAGGTGTCAACCAGATCCTTTTAATAATTTATTGCTGATCTTCCAAAGAAGTAATTACAACAGGGAAGGTCATAATAATACTAAATCCAGCCCCTTCCGCGCTCGCAATTGTCAAGGTTCCTTCATGCACTAATACGATTCGTGCAATAAGGGGAAGCCCTAAGCCGTGTTTTCCGATTGAGCCACCATGAGGAATGGGGGCGTTATTGACGAGTGAGCCATTCTGGTTATTAATGAGCGAATTCTGTAGACCAGGTTCAGGATAAAGACCGCGGTCATGGCTTGATTGCAAACCAGGTCCGGATTGGAATCCGCGGCCCGTGAACTCGGAGGCTGTACTGGTCTCGAGCTCGGAGGCTGTCGTGGTCGCAAACCTGGAGGATGCCGTGTTCGCAAATCTGGAGGCTGCTACATCGGAGCCTTGCTCTTCTAAGGCTGCTGCGGGAGGACGAGGCGGTCGTTTTTTCGCAGGCAGAGGAGGCTCACTTCCCAAAGGAGGTTTCTGCGCCGAAATGGTAGGCGCCCCAGCTTGGTAAGCGTGCGAGGTGTTGTGAGGCGGAAGATCGGGACCACCTTCGATTTGCTGAGGAGGCATAAAAGAATTTGCTTTCGAGAAGGTGATACTGGTGTCAGTATAAGAAGTCAGGGAACCAATGCCGAGATAATCTCGTTCAAGCATAGCTGCCAGCCCAAGTAATTGTTCGGTGTTCATTCCGCGTCCATCATCTGCCACGCAAAGTGCCACGCCTTTATCATTGATATTGAGCGAGATCGTAATGCGGCAATGATCAGGGTTATGTTTGAGGGAATTGTCAATAGCGTTGCGAAGCGCCCGCTTTAAAAGACGTTCGTCTCCTTTTATAAGGGCTTGACTGGCGGTTTCGGCGATATCTAAATCAAATTCTGCATGATCATCTATGCCCTGGTTAAGGTAATCTACTACTACGCTGCGAAGCGTTTTTGCTACAACGATGGTATCAATCTTAAGAGGTTGCATGTCGTATTCGAGTTGGGTGGCAATATTGAGGTCTTCAATTAAGTCGCGAATACGAATTCCTTGACGGGTAATTATAGCCGCTGACTCTCGAGCGTCTTCGGAAAGAGAAGAGTCGTGCTCTAGCTGTTCTGCATGACCCATCGCAATGGCAAGAGGGGTGCGAACATCATGGGAAACGCCGGCAACCCAATTTTTACGGGCAGTTTCTTTACGGAGAAGAGTATCCGAAACGGCGTTGATGCGGTTGCCTACCACGCGAAGCATGCCCGAGAAACGCACCTTGGCAGGTTTCCCTTGTGCCAGATTGTCCAAAGCATCAAGCATAGGTCCTGTGCTTTTAAGTAATGAGCGCTGTGAGAATACATACAACAAAAAGATGAGAAGCAGGTCGATGGTGAAGACAAGTAAAAGGTAGAGAGGAATGCGTATAAACGCTTGTTCAGAGAGGGTGATTCCCCAGGTAAGATATTGATTTCCAGGGTATCCCATTATTACGAGATTGGGGTCTTTGGTCCAAATAAAAGTAGATGAGCTGCCGTAGGCGCGATCGTGCGAGATAACGGCAATTTCATTTTGGGTAAATGAGGTTGGAAAATCTTGCGGAGTGTTATACGACCAGACAACCGTTCCGTTTTGATCAAGAAGCACCGTCCAGCAATCACGCACGTCCATTTGGTTCAATAGGTCTTGACTATCGAGTACCCAATTTCCTTGTTCATCTTGAACAAGGCTATGGGCAACTTCAGCGATATCGATGCGCGCTTCGGAATTTGCAGAATCGGGACCATCGGCATAAGAAATTTGCCCTTCAAAAAGGGCGATTGCAATATAGAGAAATACATCGATCACAAGGATGAGCAGTGCCATTCCTGCGAATAGACCGATGTGTTTTAAGATAAAAAATCCTGACTGTGGTTTGTTCTTTCCGGTTGCCATTTAAGCACTCTTTTCGACAAGGAGCTTATAGCCCAGCCCTTTCATGGTGATAAGCGATTCGGGTTTTGAGGGATTGAGCTCTATCTTCTCTCGAATGCGGCGGATGTGCGTCATGAGACTTTGTTCGTATCCAAACGAGGAGCCCCAACATTCTTCGCAAAGATGATCGGTTGTAACAATGCGGTTGGCATTGTTGGCAAGAATGCGCAAAAGCTCACTTTCTTTTGCGGTTAAAAAGGTTGGATCGCAGCCTTCTTTGTGCACTTCAACATTGTCAAGGTCAATAGTGCAATGCGCTAAGCGCAGAACTGGTTCGTCATCGGGGTAACACCGACGTAAAACGGCATAGATTCGAAGGATTAATTCCTGTGCCGAAAAAGGTTTTGTTAGGTAATCATCTGCGCCTGATCGGAGACCTGTGAGACGGTCAGCTGTTTCATCTTTAGCGGTGAGGAAAATGACCGGCAAAGGTTTTCCTGACGAAAGAGAACGTAAATAGGTGCAGAGGGTAAATCCATCTCCATCGGGCAACATAACATCAAGGATGGCAAGATCGGGATGGTGTTGCTCGTAGGCAGCAAGCCCGCTGGTGACATCGCTTGCAGTAACAATGCGCTCAAAGCCGTCGGCACGAAGCACTGTTTCGAGAAGATGAAGCAATTCGGGCTCATCATCAACCAGAAGAATAGTTTTAGTATGTAGAGAATCTTTTGCCATAGTTGCATTGTATGCGCAACTTTATCGTGCTGCGAGGGCATTTCTCAAAAGTCAGGTAAATGTTAGGTACCTGCCAGAAGCTAGTAAGGACTACTTTTTAGGCTTTCTTTAGACGGAAATACGCAACGCCGTTTAAACGGAAATACGCAAAGCCGATTTTGGATTGATTAGGGCGCTGGCGTTCTAAAGAAAGGAATTCCGATGGTGGGAAATGCAGGAATGCGAACAATCGTGGAAGTGCGTGATGTTTCTAAGTGCTATGGCGGAAAGATGGGTAGGCATGGTCATACCGAAAATATGACGCGTGCCTTAAATCATGTGAACTTCACGGTAGAGCAAGGGGAATTTGTCGCAATTATGGGTCCCTCGGGATCGGGGAAGTCCACACTTTTGAATTGCTTGGCCACAATAGATAGTCCCACTAATGGGCATATCATTATTGGTGGAAGGGACGTAGTTGGTCTTTCTTCGAAAGAGCTGGCTCGATTCCGTAGGGAAGAGCTGGGTTTTGTTTTTCAGGACTCCAATTTGCTCGATACCCTTACGATTCGCGAAAATATTGCACTTGCCCTTACGATTTCTCGCGTACCAGCACGTACGATAAACGAGCAAGTCGAGTCGCTTGCACGACAACTTTCAATTGAGCAGACGCTTGATCGGTATCCATATGAAGTCTCGGGAGGGCAGAAGCAACGTGCTGCAGCAGCTCGCGCTTTTATCACCAAGCCCCATCTGATTTTGGCAGACGAACCAACGGGGGCCCTGGATACCAAATCAGCACGAGATCTTCTTGATGCGTTGGAATTTCTTCATGGTCTCGGCGCGACTATTTTGATGGTTACGCATGATTCGAGTGTTGCGAGCCATAGCGATCGCATCGTGTTTATTCGTGACGGTAGGTTGTGGGGCCAGATGAGTCGTGGCGGCAACGACCGAAAGACCTTCTTAGCTCGTATTATTGCAGCAACTTCTCAGCTTGAAGAAGGTGAAGAAGATGCTTGCTAAACTATCAATCGCAAATGTTCGACGATCCTATAAAGATTTCACCATTTATTTCTTCACCTTACTTATTGGTGTTGCGGTATTTTATGCCTTTAATTCCATTACGGCCCAAGATGCGGTTTTAGCTTTTGATAAATCGCAGGGGAATATGATCGAACTTCTGGGAATTTTGATCGACGGGGTTTCGGTATTCATCTGCGTTATTTTGGCTTTTTTGGTGGTGTATGCCAGCCGTTATCTCATAAAACGTCGCAATAAGGAATTTGCTATCTACTTGCTTTTGGGAATGCCAAAAAGTGCTTTGTTGCGCTTAACGCTTGTGGAAACTTTAATAGTAGGACTGGTATCGATGGCGTGCGGTCTTGTTCTTGGCTTACTGATTTCTCAGGCGCTTCTCTATATCACGGCATTCATGTTCGTAGTTGATATTCCGGGCTTTACCTTTTTTGTTGCTCAGGACGCAATGATAAAGACCATTGTTGTCTTCTTGGTAATTTTTGCTTTGGCTTTGTTTTTTAACGTGGGCTATGTAATGAAAGCAAAGCTCATAGATCTAATTCAGTCTGAGCGTAAAAATGACGACTTGAAGTTGCGCAGTATTCCTCTGTCGTTTTGTTTATTCATTGTGTCCTGCGTCATTATTGGTATTTCGTATTATCTGCTTTCCGAAAATGGCATTGCAGTTAATCCGACTTTTGGTGCGGCAACGGCGTTGGTTTGCGTTGGAACGCTTCTGTTCTTCTATTCTCTTTCGGGCTTCTTGCTGCGTTTGATCCAATACATTAAGCCTCTTTATTATCGTGGGCTTAACATGTTCACCTTGCGCCAAGTTGCTTCCCGTATTAATTCGTCTTTTGTGTCCATGGCGGTTATCTGTATGACGCTGTTTTTGGCAATTACTAGCGTTGCAGGTGGTGTGGGCATTTCTCTTTCGATGCAAAACAGCATGGCATCAATTACCCAATATGACGCCAGCGCGACTTCTTACTACAGTTTGTTGCAGAACTATGAAGGTACCGATATTGCTGAAGATACCCAACGACGTTACGAAATTGCACAGGACTATATTAAGCAGCATGACTTCGACATGGCTGAAGGCATGAGTGCTGATGCGCAAAAGCTTGGGCTGCCCGACTTTAATAGCGTGGTGCGAGAGAGCGCTCAAATAGATATGTATTCTACGGAGGCGACTTTTGCCGACCTCGATGAAGCTTTGGGCAAATCAGTGATTGATTATGTGGGCTCCGATATGGTCAATGCCGACTATGTGCAGCAGCCGCTTAGCGTTGTTCCGGTTTCGCAATACAATCGTGCGATGGAAATCAGCGGAAGAGAAGGTATTTCACTTGCTGAAGATGAAGCAGTTCTTAACTGTGACACTGATATCTTGATGGATTATGCGCGTGATGCGGCAGCGACGGGTGCAACCTTGACGGTGTTTGGGCATGAGGTGAAAGTGGATACTGCGCTCAATACCGAAACGCTGCAGACTACTTCAATTCCCGGCCAGATGGGTGTGCTCATTGTTCCTGATGAAGTAATCCCTGATCAAGCGACTCCCTATTCGTCGATTTTAAATGTTCAATACACCGATAATCCTAATGCGGAAGAGCAGTGGGGTGAAATCTATAACGGTATTTCAGAGTCGGAAAATCCGCAGACGTGGCCTCTTAATATGGGAATGACCAAAGAAGAGGTATTCAGTCAAAACATCGGCTTGACTACCATCATTGCCTATCTTGCTATTTACATCGGTTTTGTTTTGGTAGTGGCTTGCGCAGCAATTCTTGCTATCCAGCAATTGACGAGCGCAAGTGATAACCGCAAGCGATATCAGTTGCTTGATAAGTTGGGCGTGTCGCGTTCTATGGTAAATGGTGCTTTGTTTAAGCAGATTCTGATCGCCTTTTTGTTCCCCTTGGCTTTAGCAATCGTGCATTCGCTTTGCGCTTTACGCGAAGTGGTGAGCTTGGTGCAATTGTTTGGCCATCTCGATATCGGACAAACGAGTCTCGTGGTTTCGGGGGCTTTCATGGCAGTGTATGGTTTGTATTTCATATTGACTTATGCGGCAGCGCGCGGAGTTATTCGTTAGCGTGTGGAGTTGCCTGTTAGAACGCGGAGTTGCCCGTTAGCGCGGAGTTGCACGTTAGCGTGTGGGGTTGCTCGTTAGAGTTGCCCGTTAGCGCGCAGAGTTGTCCGTTCGAGTTGCCCGTTAGTGTGTGGGGTTATTCGCTCTGGGAGGTAGTGCTGACGTGTGATATTGATGCTTTCCGCGATCGCTTTTTGCGAGAGCACTGGTGGTGCGTGACTACTAAAACGTCCGATAGAAACACGTGTAGCGCTTTCTGCGGGAATGCTGATGGTACGTAATGCTGCCTGTTTGGACGGGCAGCATTGCTTTTGATGGCTTCAACTTAGGGAGGATGCGAAGCGTCCGAAACAATAAACCATCCGCTATGCGGGCGGATAAAACGGCCTGGTAGGGGGTTATTGCTTTCCTACCGCTTTTCGGTGAAGCCTCAAGGTCGCGATTCGTATTGGATGGTGACAAAAAAGCTGTTACTGGTGTCATGTGCGCCAGTAACAGCTTTTGCTTTGGATGTTAAGCTTCTGCTTCGCCACCCGATAAGGGCTATTTGCCAAAAAACGCATTCTGAAGGCAAAGTTTTGGTTTTATGCCCTTTGGCGTTCACCTTTTTCTTCTTTGTCTGCAGCAACAAGCGATTCGATCGATGCAAGGTTTGCCATAGTGGAGCGAATAATATCGGATCGCGAAAGTGACCCTACAAGGCAACCTTCTGCATCAACAACAGGGATTTTCTTGATACGCTTTTCCGCAAGGAGACGGCAGGCATCGTCGAGGGAGGAGCCGCTAGGAACGGAAATAGCTCCCTTCGTTGCAATGCGCATAACATTTAAATCAATTAAATCTGCAACGCGTTGCATGAAGTTTTCGGTGTCGGGAATTCGATACAGCATACGGGTTGCGTCCAAAACGCTTCCATCGCTACGGCCGATATATTTCATGATGTCTCCATCAGAAATAAAGCCTACTACTTTGTTTTCGTTATCCACTACCGGCACGCCAGACGTTTTGTTTGCTGCAAGAATTTGCGCCACTTCACGGATAGTGTCGGTGTCATGGACAGAGTAAGGCTCTTTATTCATTGCTAAATCAACTGCAATATGATCATCGGCTTTGGTGGGCATACGCACGGCATCGACCGAGCTTGAGAAAGTAGCTTTTTTATTGTCGCGGACCGAAACAACAATAACTATAAAGATGATAACCATGAGCACTGCAGTAAAGCTGAAGGCAATACGGTCACCCATCATGGTCTGCTCCATGCTTGGCATTTCGGGGAACAGGAAAACCGAAGTAGCGGAAAGAGATACCAAAATGGCAGTACCCAGCGAAGCGCCTACCTGGTTCAAGGTGTTGGAAAGGGCGTTGGCATGCTGAATTACCGAGTTATCGAGTGAGTTGATGCCCCAGGTATTGATGGGAGTAATAGTTCCGGTAATACCAACAGAAAGGCAGGTGTACACCGCAATAATAAAGGGAATTGGGGTATCCAGCGAAAACGCTATAAGCCCGCAGCCGCCTAGAAGCAAAATGAAAGCGCAGGGAATTATTACCTTGCGGGGTCCGAATCTGTCAAACCAGCGTCCGGCGAAAAAGCCGAGAATTGCACCAATTACGGCGCCCGGAAGCATAACAATACCTGTTTCGAGAGCGGAGATGCCGAGGAGATTCTGCAGGTAAATTGGCAACAAAACGCCCGTACCAACCAGGGCAGCTTGAAGGCCGGCAACGACTGAGACTGTGATGGCGTAATTGCGCGTGCGCAAAATACTTACTTTTAACAGAGGAACTTCGAGTTTAAGCTGTCTGCGCACAAAGAAGGTAAGCAGAATAATACCAACGACAATAAGGGTGATGGGAAGGGCGATTACTTCTGCGGACGTGATGGATGATAAACCGTAGAGCAGGCTTAAAAGGCCGAGGGAACACAGAGCGACTGAAGGTTTGTCGAAAGAGGTTGGCTCGAATTCGCCGTAGCTTTCAAGGAAGAACACGGCGCAAAGCACAATGATTACAGCTAACGCGCAGACGAGTAAAAACAGAGCGCGCCAACCAACGCTATCAACAAGCAAGCCTGAAACCGAAGGGCCGATTGCAGGAGCAAAGCCAATAGCAAGAGAAACAATACCCATAGCAGAACCGCGTTTTTCGCGTGGGAAAATTAGCAAGATAACGGTGAATACCATTGGCATAGCAATGCCAGTAGCTACTGCCTGGCACATACGACCAATAAGCAAAACGGCAAAAAATGGCGCAATTGCCGCCAAGAGCGAACCTATACCGAAAATGGTCATTCCAAATATAAAGAGTTTCTTGGTAGGGAAGCGACCAATTAGGTATGCGGAAAGCGGAATAACGACGGCCTCAACAAGTGAATAGGCGGAGGTAAGCCATTGAACCGTTGTAGCGTCTACCTGCGTATCTGCCATAATGGCGGGTAGCGCAGGAGAGAGCAGCGTCTGATTAAGAACTGCTAACAAAGTTCCGGCAAGCAAGATAACCACAATAACGATTTGTTTGCGGGTTAAGCCCATAAAGTCTCCTTCCGAACGATAAAATTACACTGCGTATAAAAAAATTGAGCGCAAAAAGAGGGCACCTCTTAGGTGAGATGCCCTGTCTGTTTCGTAGTAATGATAGAGACGAATAAAATCAGATTCAAACGCTTCGTTCGAACTTCACATAATTGCAACAACCTAACATGTTCATGGGTTGTTTTAGCGTTACGAAGGCGCATTATATGTCATGGAGGCGCTTTTGCGTTACGAAGGCACCTTATGTGCTATGGGGACGAATAGCGCCCTTGTCACAACGGTTACCCCATGCATCGATGAGCTCGTCGTCGCGATATACACAGACAATTTCGCAGTGATTTGCGCATTTCTGACAAACCACCTCGCGCGTCGTAAAATCAATATTGTCGATGTTGAAAGAAAACGGCTTTCGCTTCGATTGAGGAGCATCTGCGGCAAGAAGAGCTGCTCCGAATGCCCCCATCAGATGTCCATCGGGATCGACCAATACTTTTTCTCCGAGGGTTTCCTCAAAAAAGTGAACAACGCCCACATTCTTGCTCACGCCACCTTGAAAAACGATAGGGGACAGAATGCGCTTTCCCTTACCTACGTTGTTCAGGTAGTTAGTAGCGACTGCTTTGCAGAGTCCGGCTATAACATCTTCTCGTGCATAGCCCACTTGAATTTTGTGTACAAGGTCGCTCTCGGCAAATACGGTACAACGGGCGGCAATGTTGGCAGGGTGCTTCGAAGTAAGGGCGATAGGGCCAAAATCTTCCACTTCAACCCCTAAACGATGAGCCTGGCTCGAAAGGAACGATCCAGTTCCTGCGGCACACAGCGTGTTCATGGCGTAGTCGGTAGCAATACCATTTTCGACGCAGATAATCTTTGAATCTTGTCCGCCGATTTCAAGAATGGTGCGAACGTCAGGATGTAGGTGCGTGGTACCTACGGCATGAGCAGTAATTTCGTTTTTGATTACGGTTGCATTGAGAATCGCGCCGACTAATCTGCGGGCACTTCCTGTGGTACCTACCGCGATAACTTCAATCTCGTCATGGTTAATTTGACTCGACAGGTCATCAACTACTCGTTTTGCGGCATCGGTTGGGTTACCTTCAGTCCAGAGGTAGGAACGGGCAAGGATTGTGCCCTGTTCATCAATGATGACGCCTTTAGTCGAGATGGATCCAGTATCTATTCCAAGAAATGCAGGTGTCATTAGCGAGCCTTTCTCATAGCGATCATGTCATAAAATGCTTCAAGTCGAGTATCGAGACCCGTGTCACTTGTTTGGGAATCGTAGCTTAAATACAAAATGGGAATGCGATAGTCACTGCTCAATCGCTGTAAAACAGGCATGCAGTCAATTTCGGGAGTGCAACCAGAAGATTTGAGGTGAATTATGCCGTCAAACCCTTCTTCGGCATATTGCTTCGCGGCTGCAATCGAAAGTGTCGAAGTTGGCCCCATGTCAAACGACACGTATTCTGAAACGCTGCGACGCAAGTTTTCTTCGTTATAGCGAAGAATGCGGTTGGTCAGGTTTACCGTGCGGGCAAGTGAAACACCCATAGTACTTAGCTTGTCTTCAATGAATAAATTTGAACGAGGGTCAACTGCGGTGAAGAATTCACCAATCAAGCCTACTCGAATGGGATCGACGGGTTTTTCAATGGGGAGGTCTTCTAAGATTCGCAGGTGATGGCGGTACACATAGGCAAGTTGCGCTGCCCCACTGACGGTATTCATTTCAGCAAAGAAGTCTTTTTGGGCTCGTTTGAACGAACCGGGCTCCTTTTCGAAGCCGGCAAGTTCAAGATAGCGGTCATTGTAGCTATCGAGAGCTTCGATCATTTTTAGAACTACCAAAAAGTTTTTTACGCCCTTTGATATGGAAAGATCAGGGTTAACCTTCTTTTGACAGATAGAAAGGTACTCCTGCAGGGGCTTCCCGCTTACCGTTGCAAAGTTGAGCATTTCGAATTCGTAGCCCAAATCGCGCAAAATGGACTCTTGGAGTTCTCCGTAATAGCCTAAGCGACACGGTCCGGTGAGCTGCACCAGTACGTCGGCACCTTTATCGAGTGCTTCAATGTAATCGCCAAGAATATGCTTGAAGGGAGCGCAAACGTAATCGGTACTGTTCAAGGTGCCTAATTCAAGCGTTTTACGAGTTGCCTCTGGTAAGGCGATGAAATCAGCATCAAGTACGTTTTCAACGAAAAAACGAAAGGCAATATCGTAGTAGGTGTAGCGCATGAAAGCGACTTTGGTGCGTGCATGGCGATCTTTCTTACGCTTCTTTTTCTTTTTAGGGCGCAATGCTTGAGGTTTGCCGGGATTAAGGAACACTCCTGCGGGTGCGTCTTCGGAATAGCGGCGCTTAAGGGTATCAGCCATGCGGTTGATAGGCGTTTTTATTTCGGTAACGCGCTGTTTTAAAGGAGCGGCTACTTCAGAAATGCGGCGGTTTGAATTGTTATCGCTCGTCACGGAGATATCCTCCTCTTTTTTGGTAGCGCAAAATATCAATAAAGCTTTCAATGCGCGTTTCTAGTCCGGCGGTTCCGCTCTGGGCATCTACCGTCAAGGAAAGGATGGGTTTTCCTTTCACGCAACGGATAAAGGCGTCGTTGGTCATTGAATCGGGACCGCAAGGAAAAGCGCTGATTAAAATAATGCCGTCAAGATGGTCGTATAAGTGAAGAATTGTTCCAATGATTTCGCGGTTTACGATCCAGGGCATCGTTTCGGAAAAGTCATAACTTTTTTCCAGCGCAAGCTTACGATCGAATCGATCGGAATAAAGCGTGCACACTTCAAGATTTTCGAGCATGCTTGTAATAGGTTCACCTATATAAGGGTCGTGAATAACATAGGGATGAGCTGCCAGCAAAATGCGTAAAGGACGTTGATCGGCGGGGAGTTTTTCTGCCTGTTTAAGCAATTTTGCCTGCGCTTGTGCTTGAAGAGCGTCATGCTTCTTTTGCGTATGGAGCGCATTTTGATAGACGGCTTTACCCTGTTTTTTGGTCAGCCCAAATTGAGTTGCTATTGATACATAAGCTTCTTCGGCGCTGATGCCAGTGTCTTCTTTATCTACTTCGCATGAAATGATGCGGACTTGCTTAGGGGCAAAAGTATTGGTAACCAAGTCAGGAAGTGCTTGGAATTTAGTGCAGAAACCTTTATGTAATCCAAGATTATCGATACTTGGCACAAACAAAGCATCGCAAGAATCGAGAAGGCTTTCGGCGTGACCCAAATAGAGTTTTGAAGCAAGGCAGCATTCGTCGATAGAGAGTGCTTCTCCTCGCTCGAGTATTGCTCTATCGGAGGGATTGCTGGTGATGACGGTACAACCGAGAGACTCGAAGAAGGTTTGCCATAAAACATGGTAGCGATAATAGAGCAGAGCTTGTGGTATTCCGACAGTACGAATGTCCTCAAAGTTCTGCTTAGGTAGCAATTCAAGTGGGCTCATAAATCTCCTGTACGTAAAAAAGAACGTTCTCTATTGTCTAACGTTTAAGAAAAATGTGGTAAGCATCCACAGGGAAACCATTTCGTTTTGAGCGTTCAAGATTGCTTTTGAGGACATGAGGTTGATTTTGGAGTACTCTAAGGTAATCGTTTGAATGAGGCGTGTTTGGCAATGCAGGCTTTTTATATATCTGTTAAGGTGCTAGAAGCTTAAGACTGGAAGCTTAAGATGAGAAGTCTAAGACTGAAAGTTTGAGGTCGGAAGCTTATGGCAAGAAGCCTAAGGCTAGAAGTTTAAGTCCAGAAGTTTAAAGTGCTAGAAGTCCAAACCGCTTAGAGTTTCGTTTTGTTTCAAGGAAGATATATGACTCGTTATCGTGCCACCATTGTTTCCCCAAAGGGCGCTGCGCCCAAATCGAGCGTAATTGAATTTGAGAGTGAACATAGAGCTGGCTCAAAGCTAAACTTGCAGGATGCACGATATAAGATGCTTGAGCTTCACGGATCAGAAGCGCTTTCTTGGAACATTAAAGATATCGAAAAAGTAACTGAAACTGAAAAGGGTGGAGCAACAGAGCAGCTTATGCTTGATTTTCGCGAACCTGTTGAGCCTCCTAAGAGGAAACGTCGCACGGTTAAGCGGGGTATTGCCGGATAAGAAACTGAAAAAGCCCGATAAAAGCCTGAATAAGAAGCGAGATAAGCAAGCGCTGCGTGTTCGCGCAGCGCTCAAGATATTCTCTTAGCGTTGTGATTTTCCGTTTCTTATCTTGATGGATACAACGATAGCTCCAGCTAGGGTGCCTATCGCAATTAACGAAACCACGATGCCAAAGCCCAAATCTTCTGTTTTAGGAAGGGTTGTTAATAGCTTTTCTATAGGGTTGTCTGTCGTGTCGGTGGGGTATTGGACGGTCGTTTGCACAACCGAATCTTTATCCTCGTCATGCAATTCAAGGTTACGATAGATATCAATGCGCGCATCGTTCCATAGCTCAATATCCTCGCTTTGAAGCATTTCGTCAGTTGCTTTCATGAATAACACTGCTGGTGCGTAGACTGTTTTTTCCTGATAGAGCGCATCTAATACCTGACTGCAAGTCTCATTATTCCAAGAGCTCAATTCAGTCGAATCGAAGGTGTTTTCTAGAGTGTCGTTATTTTCGTAGCGCTCACGGCGATCCCATTGTCCGTCTTCTTGCGAGAGGGTTCCAAAGCCTTCTTCGACCCTGCCATGTTCGAAGGCAAGAGCGGTTATATACTCACCTTCTTTGAGTTGCAAATCCTCAACAAACAATGTGGTGGACTCTTGGGTTGAAAGATCTTGGCTCCAAAGGCGCCAGTTTTCAAAATTGTACATTCGCTCATTATTAGGGTTGTCAGGGTTATAGGGATTGGTGGAACACGCGTTTGCGGTTTCATTCCCTTGTGCGCTTTCACTTTCCTGTGCGTTAGCGCTTTCGTTCTCCTGCGCGCTTTCGCTTTCTTGTACTTGTTCGGTAGTTTCACTTTCTCGCTGCTCATTATTTTCAGCGTCTTGAATTTCTTCTTGGGCAGGAGTGTTTGTCATATTGGTCTGATACCATACGTTCATTTTTCCATCGTAATCGCCACTACTTATAGGTGTTGTGAGTGCTTCGAGGTGTGCCTGATCTTCTTTGGAGCAGGTCAAAAAATCAGTAGTGGTAAATTCATCTGCCCAAGTAGAAGAAGTGGATCGGTAGTCGATGGTGTAGGTGAATAACCCGTTGGCTTTGAAAAGAGTTTGTCGTTTGTCTATTTCTCCTTTAATTTCGGGAGTGTAGGGTTTGTTATCGACGGTCCCTAAGTCAAGCGTTGTTTTGTCCCGCGAAATGGTTATTTCAAATGCAACAGGAACCATGCCTTCGTTTGCCGAGCACGGCAATTCCTCTACGGTATAGGTGTCATAAGGTAGAGCTCCTAGATTGTCATCAACAGGAGCCTGAGTGCCTAAAGCATCTTGCCCAAACCAGATTCCGTCATCTGCGGAAGTTCCTTTGTTGGTGTTTTGAGAATGAGGAGTCCACGACGATTCGGTGCTTGCCATGCCGTTTTCATCGGTAACAAGCACATGGGATTCTCCGATGGTTTTCGAAGTAATGCGGAAAGGGACAGAAGCAAGACGTTCCATAGAACCTTGTCTTGTTTTAGAAAAAGCAAGATCACCCCTTTTTACTTGCTCTGATATTTCGATAACTTCCCAGTTTTCAATATGTGGCTCTGTTCCGCTTTCGTTGAGGGAGACAACGAAAGTATTTTCAACGGGAAGATAGCCTTCAGGGGCTTTTATTTCCTTGATCTCTACAGTCCCTAAGGGAAGAACTATCGAACCTTCGTGGTCGTAGTAGAAGTCATCTCCTTCGACAAAATAATTTTTTGAAAAGTGAATTTTTCCCTCTTCGTCAGTTTCGAAAATCCAGCTTCGTACAGGATTGTCCCATGATTGTGGAATGGAGAGCTGATTGGATTGAGCCTCTTCGCCATCCATGAAGGCGGTTAGGGTGTTTTGTACTAATTGAGGTACGGTGAGGTAGCGGTCGTAGTAAGAAACTTGAAATTGGGCACCGCCTAATGTTGCGGATCCGAGAGGCGATGATGCCTTGGTTTCGGCATCTACTTTCTGAAGAGCAAGGTCAATCAGGCAACTTTGAGGAATATTGGAAATAGTTGACTGGGTTACCGATCCTGCATGGATAGGGATTGATTTATCTGCGGTGTTTGCGAAACCGGCGGGCGCTTATTCTTCTTTGATGGTGTAGGTCCCTACGGGCAAGAGGGGGCTTCTCTGGCTTTGTCCGTTTTCGTCAGTCTGTAATTGCGCTACGCGATTGCCGTTCTTGTCGTAAACGCCAAAGATTGCTCCCTCTAGCGAATAGGTGCTATTACCTTCGCTGAGCGAGGGGTTTTCGGAAACTTTTTTCAGCTCAAGGTATCCTCCAAAATTCTTTTGAACTTTTGCTTGAAAATAAACGGTTTGATAGCCAATTAAACCTAGGCTGTTGCGAGGACCATTCGGGCTTGCGGCTCCCGGCGGGGTAATAGTGACATCGTAGGTAACAATACCTGCACTTATATCTACGCTTACAAGCGTTGCGTTATAGTCTGCCCATGTGTACGAAGGTGCTGCAGCGCTGGGAAGAGAACAAGACCCCGTTCCTGAACACCCTTCTAATTCTCCTGTGAATCCCGAAATGCTAAATTGAGCAGGATGAACGCTCCAGGTTGCGCCGATATAACATTTTCCAGATGCAGTTTCTGGCACGTCAAAGTCAGCATCGACCGTTACCACCTGGTCAGGTTCGCTTATGGAATAAAGGGCATAAATAGTAGTGGATGCCTCTACTGGAGCAGAAAAATCGAACGTAGAATTATCGGAGGAGTTTACCCATCGAATAAAGGTATATCCCTGCTTTGAGGGAGTAGAAAGAGTTTTCCCATAGGCTTCTTCAAATGAGGATCCTTTGGGAACGGCAACCTCAATATCTTCGCTTTTCTCGTCGTTAAAACTTACGCGAACGATGTAATCAGCTTCTACAAAGCTTCCTTTTACGGTGGTGCTTTGCGTTATGGGAGTGGTAAACCAATCAAAGTTATCACCCGCATCTGTTTTCCAAACAAGCTGAAAGCCTTGTGATTCTTTTTCTTCGATGAGACTAGCAAGTGGTTGGTTTCCTTGAGAATCGACCATATAGCGAGGATCGGCCTGAATTGCTTGTCCTTTTGTGAAGTCGCTTCCTTCGATCAGAGTTGGCAATGATCCCTGGAACCCCTCTACTTCAACGGTGACGGTGAGAGGGTCGCTTCCCTGAACTGCATAAGTTGACTGCGGGTACATAAGGCTCAATGCGCACAGGCATGCCAATAAAAGAGCGAGACCGATTGCAGCATATCTAAAAACAAAGGCAAGCCCTACATTTGGGTGCTTGTCTAAACAAGCCGCTCGTAGCACTTTTGGACGTTTACCCAAACAAGTCACTCGCAGCGCTTCTGTGCGTTTGCCCGATCGCAGCACTTCTGGGGGAGAGTCCTTAGCAGGGCGTGAGCTTGCAGTAGAACAGGTAGAGCACGAACCTTCAGCAGAATAAACAGAGTTCGAGTCAGCAGTTTTCTTGGTGAACATGGAATCACTCCTATCGCATCAAAGGCGCTATAGGACTAATTCTGAAGAGGGAAATTCATATAATCGTGAATTTTGGGAGAGACAAAACTCACCTTTTGCAAAAAGAAAGTTCATAAAAAACGACAATATGTCTCATAAAAAGCAACGAAATATCTCACAAAAAGCAACCATTTTCTTTATGTAAAGCAACCTTCTTTTTAATAATGGACCATCGCACTTCCTGCCTGAAACACCCCGTTCGGTTCGTAAGGAGCAACGATTAGTTTACCTTCGTTTGCGATAAGCCGATGGCGCGGTATAGTGAGTTAAAATACTCTAACTTTAAAGCGACGCTTAAGGGAAAAGAGAGGCGTTGAACATGATTTATTCCAATATCGCTGAACTTATTGGCAACACTCCTTTGCTGGAGTTGGTGAATTTTGAAAAGAATAACCACTTAAAAGCTCACGTGGTAGCAAAAATAGAATCATTCAATCCTGCTGGTTCGGCAAAGGATCGCATAGCGAAGGCCATGCTAGAAACAGCGCAACGTGAAGGAAAGCTCGACGATGACACGGTACTGATCGAACCAACTTCTGGTAATACCGGCATTGCCCTTGCTGCTTTAGCGGCGGCTCGCGGAAATCGCACCATTATCGTGATGCCTGAAACAATGAGTGTTGAACGACGCATATTAATGCGTGCCTACGGCGCAGAAGTAGTGCTAACTGAAGGTGCGAAAGGCATGGCAGGAGCTATCGCAAAAGCAGAAGAACTTGCCAAAGAATATCCCAATTCTCTTATTGCTGGTCAATTTACTAACCCTGCAAATCCCGCTGCTCATGAAGCTACAACAGGTCCTGAGATCTGGGAGGCAACCGAGGGGAAGGTGGATATTCTTGTAGCAGGCGTTGGTACGGGTGGAACGTTGTCCGGATCAGGAAAATACCTTAAGAGCAAAAATCCCCATATCCAGGTGATCGCGGTTGAGCCAGCCGATTCGCCCGTTCTTTCGGAAGGCAAAAGCGGTCCTCATGGCATTCAGGGAATTGGAGCAGGTTTCGTACCCGATACGCTCGATACCTCTGTCTATGATGAGGTCTTAGCGGTGCGTACCGAAGATTCCTTTGCTGCTGCCCGCGAACTTGCCGCAAAAGAAGGAGTACTGGCGGGCATCTCTTCTGGCGCTGCTCTTCATGCTGCGAAAATAGTTGCTCAACGTCCAGAAAATGAAGGAAAAATGATCGTAGTAGTGCTGCCCGATACGGGAGAGCGCTATCTTTCATCTGATCTTTTTTCGCACCTTGGCGAAATGGAGTAAAAATACATGTCTTTTGAAGAGGAAAATCGCAGCGCGATCTGTGCCTATTTCGCGCAAGGAGCAAAAGGTAACCAGCCTTGCGAGAAGCTTGGCGTAGAGGTTGAGCATTTTGTGGTGGACGCTGCTACGCTCAAGGCCATTCCTTATGAGGGCGAAAAGGTCGCAATCGGGCGTGTATCCGAAGGTGCAACCAAGGGCACGTCTGCGGGCGTATCCGAGCACGCATCCGAAGGCGCATCTGGAGCCATGTCCGAGGCAGCATTTGGCGTTCGAGACATTCTCTTGTATTTGTCTGAGTTTTATCCTCGAGAAATGCGAGGTCTTGAAGGCGATTTGATCGGTCTTGCTAACGAAGAGGCATCGCTGACTTTAGAGCCTGCAGCGCAGCTCGAGATAAGCATTGCACCCTATTGTGCTATAGCAGATATTGTTCGCGTGTATACCGAATTTCGCAGCCACGTCGATTCATTTCTTCGGCAGCATAAGGCAAAACTGGTAACGCTGGGCTATCATCCAATCGAAAAAGCCCATGATTTGTCGCTAATACCAAAAAAACGATACCACTTCATGAATGACTATTTCCACGCCCTCGGCACTCATGGTGAGCGAATGATGCGTGCTTCTGCATCGACTCAGGTTTCGATTGATTATCGAGATGAGGCAGATGCGATAAGAAAAATGCGTGTTGCTCAGGCATTGGTTCCCCTTATTGCAGCATTTACCGACAACGTAGTCCGTTTCGAAGGCGAGACTCCAAAGCCCTTGTCTCGTCTTGCCATGTGGCGCGATGTAGACAATGCGCGTTGTGGGCAAGTTCCAGGACTGTTCGAGGCGGGTTTCGGATTTGAACAGTACGCCTCTTGGTTACTGCGCACCTGTCCAATTTTTGTGACACGTCAGTCTTCTGAAAATCCTCAAGGACCTGTGCTGCGTGACGTTGCAGGCATCACTGCATCTCAGGCTTACGCCGATGCTCCTATGTCGCAGGATGATATCGAGCATCTTCTTTCAATGTTTTGGCCTGATGTGCGCCTTAAGCAATTTGTAGAGATTCGCCCCGCCGATGCACTGCCTCTCCAGGCGATGGCAGGTTATGCGGCTCTCATCAAAGGGATTTTTTATTCCGAAGAATCGCTTGCGCGCGTAGAGGATGCGTTTGGTGTTGTCGGGGACAGATGGCAGCTTGACGATACGTATACCGATACTGCTGCTGAGTCTATCCGCACTTTGGGCTGGAAGGCCAAGGTGGGGAATTTGTCGCTTGCTGAATGGAGAGAATTCCTTTTTGATCAGGCAAAAAATACCCTTACTCAAGATGAGCAGGGGTATTTAGAAAATTTCGAGAAATGGATAGCGCAAAATTCTCGTTTATCCTAACAGGATTTTCGGGCAGGTTTGGCAGGTGTCGCTTTGTACATTGCGCATCTGGTCGCAAATGAGTTTTTCCAGCTTAACAAGGGGAATGTTTTGCGCCTTGCTGATGCTCGTTAGGAGATACTGGGAGTTTGTCTTAAAGCTAAAGATCATTTCTTCGGGTATGTTGTGCTTGTCGAGAAGTCCTTCACGATGCAGATAGGAAATAAGCCCGATTAATCCGCTCAAGGTATATTCAATGATGAGTCGTGTTTCTATGGTGAGTTTTTCGTCATTGGTGCAGAGAAGTCTTTCCCACATCTCAGTCGCGGCAATTTTAACTTTGGTGTCAATGCCTTCTTGACCACCGCGGTTCATCATAAGACCGAAGCGCTTTATGTGGAGGGCGAAGTTTTCCTGCTCAAAAGGATTAGATTTTTTGCAGAGAAGATAAAACAAGGCACGTGGTACGCTGCTGTTGATGAAAAGCTCATCGGTGATGATGGCATCAACGAGCTCCTCAAGAGAATTGAAGTGATAGTAAAACGTACCACGGTTGCAGTTTGCCTTTGAGGTAATCATGCTTACCGTAATATCTTTTAAATCGTTTTGTTCCAATAAGGCCCAGAAGGCATCTTTGATGCGCTGTTCAGCGCAATCGCCTTGGTCTTTTCTTGGTCGTGCCATTGGGGGTCTCCTGCACACTAAAGGGTTTTAGTAATGTTATTCCGAATGCGCTGCGCGTGCGTTCATGATGAGCATCTGTAACCGATTCTCAATGTTGGCGAAACTTACGTCAGGGTCAAAATCAAGAGGAAGAATTTGTGCATCGGGATAAAGTTCCTTTAAACGTTTTGCAATACCGCGGCCAACTACGTGGTTTGGCAAGCAACCAAAAGGCTGCAAGATAACAAACGCGCGACATCCATGTTCTGCGTGGTGCAGAATTTCAGCGGGAATAAGAACTCCTTCTCCTGCGTCAAAGGTGTGATGGATGATAGGGTCGCTTGCTTGCACCAAATCAGGCATGCGGCAAGGCGGAGTGTAGAGTGGATGAGCCTTCGCGATACGATCGGTTACATCGTGAGCTAGGTCGAACACTCGGTTGTCGATAGCGTAGGTCGCTTTATTCGCGAAAGGTCGGTCAACCTTGAACTCTTTTACTTGAGAATCCTGGTAGAAGTAGGTTTTGCGTATAACGTCTGTCATACGTGCTTCGATAACTTCAAGTCCGTTGTTTTCCAGGTAGTCTTCAATATCGTGGTTTGCGCCAGGATGGAAGTTCAAGAGATATTCACCCACGATAAGTACCGTCGGACGGGGATTGCTTCTGTCGTACGGTATTTGTTTCATGATTTCTATCGATTGGGCGAAAGCTTTCTTCGCTCCACGAACACCACCTGCTTCAAGGCCTTCAACCAAGCAATCAAGCGCTTGATCGAAAGCGGCATTGGCACTGCCTTTTTCTAGTTCGTAAGGACGTATTTTACGAAGAAGCTCTTCAAGCGCATCTATCATAGGCAAAGTGAACGCAACGCGAATTGCGGAAGTAAGATTAAGCTTGAATCCAGGATGAATGTCGTGGAAATCCACATCGTCGTTCGTGATGATAGGAACTTGTTCGTAGCCAGCGTCGTCGAGAGCCTTGCGCAAAAGTGCGGCGTAGTGGGTAAGTCGACAGTCACCGATATATTTACCGGTTGCAACGGCAACATGGTCAAGGTCGTACTTTCCGGACTCCAAGGCTTCAAGAGCTTCGCCGATAACGATTTGGGCAGGGAAGCAAATATCGTTATGAACATACTTTTTGCCAAGGTATATAGCTCGTTCGCGACCTATAGGAAGCGAAACGGTTCGCAAGCCTTGTTTTGCAAATACAGCAGACATAATACGGCTAAATGCATGAGAAGTATTGGGAACTAATACCACTCGTTCCTTAACTGCTGCTTTGTCGAACTTTTGAGGGTAGGGATCGTTCAGTTTGGCGCCTGTTTCGCGAGCAATTTTTCTGTCGAGGGTTTGTTCTTGTTCGCTTTCGGCTTCCGAAACCAATTCTTGTTTACTTTCGCTAGCCTGCTCTTGTGCTCGTCTTCTTTCGATTGTCTCCACAAAAGAACGGGTACGAATGCCAAGAGGGCCACGGATATCGCTTTCGTCCACTTTGAGGACGAGCGGAGTTTTGGGTCCAACTTCTTTCATTAAGCGAATTATTTCATCGGAAAGATACGCATCGTGGCCACAACCAAAGCTTACGATTTGGACATATTCCATGTGGGGACTTTGTGCTGCAATGACTGCCGATGAAAGCATACGGGCATGGAAATTGTTAACAATATCAATCAGGCTGTTATCCAAATTTACTTCGGTAATGCCAGGAACTGAATCGGCGGTAATGACCGGAATTCCCAGGTCGGTAAAGAAGCTTGGAAGTTCATGGTTTACCAACGTGTCGTTGTGATAAGGACGTCCCGCTAATACCACGGCATAGCGTCCCTCTTTGCGTACCTGCGCAAGAACTTCCGCTCCGCGTTGTTGAAGGCTTTCGTAGAAAGAAGCCTGCGCCGCATTGGCTTGTGCAAGTGCTGCTTCGGTAGCTTTCTCGGGGATGTCAAACATCTCCTGGAAATAGGTTTTTAATTGGCGAGCCTTATCTTTTTCGGTAAACCAATGGAATAAGGGGCTGTCAAAAGGTATATCCCAGCGTCGTTCAGGATTGTCCGAATTCTTAATAACCAGAGGATACCCTTTTACTACCGCGCACATTGATTGGCTGGTATCTGCGGTATTTTCCGAGGGAACCGTCGTAACAATAGGCATAAAGATGCGGTCAACATTCTGGTTATGAAGATCGCGCAAGTGTCCGTGGACCAGTTTTGCGGGGAAGCAGACGGTGTCCGAAGCGACTGCTTGGAGGCCGTCTTCATAAATTGCGCGCGTGCTGAGATGGGAAAGTTTAACGGTGAAACCAAGTGCTTGAAGAAGCGTTTTCCAGAAGGGCATAGTGTCCCAATAAAACAGCACACGAGGAAGTCCGATGGTGATGTTTTGGTCGGGTACGACCTTGCTAAATGGCCAATCTTTAAAAAGTAAGGTCTCGCGTTCAGCGTACAGATTAGGAACGCTATCCATGGCTTTCTTTGCAGCACGAATCGCGTCGCGCACTGAAGCGTCTTTAGGATCGCCCACTACTTCTCCGCGAGGGCATCGGTTTCCTGTTATCCAAGAGGATCCGTTAGAAAACGTGATACGAGTTCGGTTGCAGCGGTTAGCACAGAAGGGACAAATGAGATTAGTCTCTTGGGTGTATTCGAAATTTCGGAGGGCATCCCATCCTATGAAGCTACTCGGGTGGCTGGACGCGTGCTCTTTTGAATGGCTGGACGCGTGTTCTTCCGATTGGCTAGATGCGTGCTCTTTCGGCTGGCTGGATGCGTGTGCTTTTGATTGGTTAGATACCTGCTCTTGAGCGATAAGTGCGGCACCGATTGCCCCCATAAGGCCAGGGTAAGGTGCGCGAACTACTTCATGTCCCACATACTGTTCAAAAGCGCGAAGCACCGCATCGTTTAAAAAGGTGCCTCCCTGTACGACAATGCGATTGCCTAAGCTCTCTAAATTTGAAACTCGAATTACTTTGGTAAATACGTTTTCTATGATAGATCGGCAAAGACCCGCCATAATATCGTCGGGTGTTTTGCCATTTTTTTGCTCGGTTACAATGCTGGAATTCATAAATACGGTGCAGCGACTTCCGAGTGCTGCAGGAGATTCGGAACGAAAGGCCGCTTCGGCAATGTCCTGAGTGGTAATGCCCAAGGTGGAGGCAAAGTTTTCGAGAAACGAACCGCATCCGCTTGAACAAGCCTCGTTGACTACCACATTGGTTATGATGCCTTCATCTATCCAGAGTGCCTTCATGTCTTGTCCACCAATGTCGAGGATAAAGCTGACATCGGGAACATAACGCTGTGCGGCATGAGCATGCGCAACCGTTTCTACCGTGTGGCTACCTGCGTTGAGGGCTTGTGCAAACATAAGCTCCCCGTAGCCAGTGGTACCAACTCCTAAGATAGTGAGCTCGCATCCGGCTTCTGCATAGCTATCGTGAAGATCCATCAGGGCTTTTTGTGCCACCTTGAGGGGTTCCCCCTCATTGGGAGCGTAAAACGAATCGACCAAATTTCCTTGCGTATCAAGCAATACTAATTTAGTGGTGGTAGATCCTGAATCGATACCTAAATACACCGAAAGAGATGAAGGGAGCTGTCCTGCTTCTTTACGTTCTTTGAGTGAGGTTGAATCTCCCAGCTTATGGTGTTCAACAAAGCGATTTTTTTCTTCTTCATTCTCAAAGAGAGGCATGGATAGCGCAGAAGCGGAAGAATCTTGTTCATTTGATTCATCAAGTGAACAAAGGGCACTAGCGCCATCTACGACTACGATTCGCTTGGTTTCTAGGGTGTGGATTGCCTCATCAAGCACCAGCTTTGCTGGAGTATCACGAAAGAGATCGGTAAGCGAAAGCGCAGCGCCGACGGCAACGATAGTTTCAGGGTGTTCAGGAATAATAATATCTTCTCGGCCAAGATTAAGACGTTCTGCGAACACTTTAATAAGGCGAGGATTAAAGGTAAGAGGTCCGCCTTCGAACACCACAGGCGCAACGATGTCTAAGCCTTGTGCCAAGCCGCCGATAGTTTGTTTTGCGATGGCGTGAAAGGAAGAAAGGGCAATTTCTTCGCGTGAAACACCCTGATTTAGCAAGGGCTGGATATCTGTTTTAGCGTAAACGCCGCAGCGGCCTGAAATGGTATGTACCGAACTACCTTGAGCAGCGAGATCGTTGAATTTTTCGGTAGGCACTTTAAGAAGTGTCGCGATTTCGTCGATAAAGGCGCCTGTTCCGCCAGCGCAACTTCCGTTCATGCGCATGTCGGCAACATTGAGGCGCTCCTGTGTGGTGTCGTATTCGAAGAACACCATTTTTGCATCTTGTCCGCCTAATTCAATTGCGGTGCGCGCCGTGGGATAAAAAGCGCTAACGGCAAGTGCATTAGCGACTACTTCTTGCACATAGGGCAAATCGAGAGCCGCTGCAAGGGCGGCACCACCCGAACCACAAAAGGCAGCCCGTAAAGGGGTATCCGGGAAGACTTCTTTTACTTCAAGGAAAAGATTCTTAACGCATTCAACTTGACGTGCGTGATGTCGTAGATATCGACGAAATAATACTTTTTGAGTGCGTGGATCGAATACGGCGATTTTTCCCGTGGTAGATCCTACGTCGATACCAACGAGAAGCGTGTTGTCGGTGCTGGCAGCGCAATCGCATGTGCTTGGCTGGTGAGAAGTGTCGGTGAAGGAGGAGTTAGTCTTTTGCGTCACTAGTACACACTTGCTTTCTGCTAAAAATTAGACGGTCTGTTCAATTAACGACGATTATTTTACTAAACACGGTGTTCAATTTAAACAGTTAATTAGCATTAGCAGTGGATATGTGTAGAAACTCGTATAATTACATTAGGTATTACTCTGCAGGAATGGAGGGGGACATCATGGCAAAGTCAATTGAAGATGGTTTTAAGGACATCTTTCTTGCTGGAGTAGGCGCTCTTGCGATTACGGGAGAAAAAGCCAAAGAAGTAGTAGATACCCTTATCGAAAAAGGCAGTATCACAGTCGAGCAAGGAAAAGATATCAATCAGGAATTGCAGCACAAAGCAACGCAGACTATTTCAAAGGTTCGCGAAGAAGCAGTAGCGCAAACGCTTAAGACGATGACGCCAGAAGAACGTGAAGAATTTGCCGCTACGGTCGCACGCCTTGTTGCTGAATCTAAGGTTGCCTCTGAGGCGGAAGTGGTAAACGATTCAGATGAGTCGGATTCCAAAGAAGAGGGCTCCAAAGAAGAATAAGCAGCCGAATAAGAGAAAACGTACGTAGGAATGCATTCGCATGGCCGAAAATTCGCTTCTTAAATATATGTTTAGGGATGGGGAAGAAATTGACCCTGACCAAAAATTTGGATTAAGCCGCAAGGCTCGTATGCGTCGTTTGCGCGAAATAATTGGACTGATGCGCAAACACCATGTTCATGAAGGTCTTAGTCCTAGTCAGTTGCGCAGTTTTTTGGTCGATCTAGGTCCCAGTTTTATCAAAATTGGGCAGATGCTTTCGCTGCGATCAGAAATTTTACCTGCAGCTTATTGTGACGCGCTTGCGGATCTTCAAATGGATTGCGACCCAATGCCGTTTGAAGATACGCTTGCCGCGTTAAAGGATGTGTATGGCAGCAGGTTCGATGAAATTTTTCGTTCAATCGATCCAAAACCATTAGGAAGCGCTTCACTTGCACAGGTACACAAAGCAGAACTGGTAAGTGGCGATGTGGTTGCTGTAAAAGTGCAGCGGCCAGGTGTTCGTGCGGTTATGGCGCAGGACATCGATGTTATGCGCTCGGTTGCAAAGCATATTTCGCGTTTTATGAAAGACACGCAAATGCTTGACCTTCGTGATGTGGTCGAGGAATTGTGGGCAACGTTTCTTGAAGAAACTGACTTCATGAAGGAAGCGAACAATCTCCAAGAATTTGCTGAGCTTAATAAGAATGTTGTTTTCATTTCGTGTCCAAAGCCTTATTTGGAATACTGCACCGAATCGGTGTTAGTGATGGAATACATCGAGGGTATTTCAATTCGCGATACGAAAAAGCTTAAGGAATACGGGTATGACCTTGACGAAATAGGTCTTAAGGTCATGGATAATTACGCAACTCAAATTCTTGAACATGGCTTTTTCCATGCTGATCCGCATCCGGGTAACTTGTTTGTCCATGAGGGCAAGGTAGTGTACCTTGACCTGGGTATTATGGGCAGGCTTTCTGTCCGAGAGCGTATGGGATTCAGCAAGATAATCGAAGCAGTTGGTTCCCAAAATGCCAGCGATCTGAAGGATGCCTTAATTTCTTTTTCGGTTGAACATGATTTAGCTGCAATAGACCATGCGCGTCTATTAGCGGAGCTGGACAATGTATTAAAAAGCTATTGTGCAACTAATGTTGCTGATATCGATATTGGTGCGCTTTTGAGCGACATCATGGCACTTACTCGTCAATGTAGGGTAACTCTTCCGTCGTCGGTTACTGCCGTGTCACGGGGCATTGTAACTATGGAAGGATCTCTGGCGGAGTATTTAGCCAATACGAACATGATAGAAATTATTAACGGGCACATTATTCGTTCCAAGAATGTTCAGGAAGAATTGGAACAACGCTTAAAAACAGCAGTCGTGTCGCTTGATACTTCTTTGAAAAGTTTGATGAAAGCAGCGGAGTATTCCGGAGAGATGTTCCGAATGCTTTCGCGTGGTCAAATGAAGGTAAACATGGAGATGCTAGGCTCAACTGAACCTTTGCGAAAAGTGAGTCGCATTGCAAATCGTCTTGCCATGAGTTTGGTCATTGCGGGTTTGTTGGTAAGTGGAAGTTTAATCATCGCAGTTGATATGCCAAAAGTGTTTGGACTTCCCGTACTTTCTTTTATTGAATATGTTTCGGCATTCTTGCTCTTTGTATGGATGGCGTGGGATATGTTGCGAAAATCGAGACGCCCTTAGCTGAAATCGTTTATAGATAAGAGGTATCAAAAAGAAAAGTCGAATCGAGAATTGTTCATTCCAGGAGCTTTCCTTCGGGAAGGCGGTTGAAAGGGGCTTTTGTGAATTCTGATATACGAATACTTCGAGGACTTTCCATTGCAACTATGGTTTTTTCCATTTTGGGAGTGCTGGCAGGTGGTGCTTTCCTGGCGTTGATGATATCTGCTTCGTCGATGCTCTCTGACCCTGCTTTCTATGATCTTTTTGTTCAAGAACTTCAGTCGGGCTCTTCTGGTTCCGCAGCGTTTGATGGAAGTTCTCCTGCGGCAACGTATGATTATTCCTCAATGAATGAAGAGCAGATTCGTGAAGCTGCAACGCTTGGTATCAATGTGGTCATTGCTCTTGCGGTAGGTTATATGCTTTTGCATGTGGTGGGCATTGTGGCAAGTTCGATGTCTCTTCGTGCACTTGCTGCTCCAGAAAAATTACGTCGCGCCTTTGGCTGGACTGTTGCTGCAGCTGTTTGCGCAGCGGTAGTATTCTCTGTCATTACCTGCGTTTGCTTTATTATTGCCGCCTGGATGAACGCTCGCGTGCGTAAGAGTTTTGCGGCATTTGCTCAGGGTGGCTATCCTGGTCCTGGTATGTATCAAGGAACAATGCCTGGTCAAGGGGCTGGTTACAATCAGGGTATGTATGGCCAGGGTACGGGTTCGGTGCCTCCTCAACAGCAAATTCCTATGCAGCCTGCACAACCACAACAGCCTGTTCAGCCGCAGCAGCCTATGCCTGCACAGCCTGTACAGCCACAGCAGCCCGTACAACCCCAACCTGCTCAGCCGATGCAACAACCTGCGCAACCACAACAGCCTTCTCCTGCTCAGCCAGTGCAACCAGCACAGCCGATTCAGCAATCATCGAACCAATCGATGTCTGAGGCTCAACCACAGGGAGAACAGGGAGACTCTGTGCAGCCACAGGGACAACCAGTCGATTCTGTGCAGGCACAGGATGCTCAGGATAACAGCGCATCCAAGGAAACCAAATAAAACAAACGCGACACTGCGCGTTCGCGCGTTCCTGCACGCTCGCCGATACCTTGTCTTAAACAGGAAGACGCTCCTTTACCATGCTTAGAAGTAGTTAAACGCTCATGCGATAAGCATGGAAGGAGCATTATGAAAATTGCCGTTTTGGAACCACTGGGAATTCCTGATGCCGATCTTCGTGATCTGATTTTGAAGGCAGTTGGCACTGCTGATGTGGAGCTTATTACCTATCCAGATCGCAAGGTTGATGAGGCGACGCTTATTGAGCGCAGCGGAGATGCTGATATAGTAGTGCTCTCAAACATTGCCTATCCTGCTTCAGTGATGCAGCAAAATCCTAATCTTAAATATGTGTGCGTGGCATTTACGGGCTACGATCATGTTGATATGACGTATTGCCGCGAAAAGGGCATTCAAGTATCGAATTGCGCTGGTTATTCAACGGTTGCTGTTGCCGATTTGGTATTCGGACTTTTGTTGGATGTATATCGCAATATTTCGGTATTAAATTCACAGGTACGCTCGGGCGGGACTAAAGACGGACTCGTCGGACCCGAATTGGAGGGTAAGCGCTTCGGAGTAATTGGTGCTGGCGCAATTGGCACACGCGTTATGCGTATTGCTCAAGCTTTTGGGTGCGAGGTAGTGGCTTATTCTCGAACACGTAAAGAAATCGAAGGAGTTACGTTTGTCGAGCTGGACGAATTGCTCTCTACTTGTGATGTAATCAGCTTGCATGTTCCTCAAACCCCTCAGACAACTGGTTTGATCGGAGCGGAGGAGCTTGCCAAAATGAAGCCCACGAGCGTTTTGATCAATTGCGCTCGCGGTCCTATTGTTGACTCTCAGGCGTTGGCAGATGCTCTTAATGAAGGCAGGCTTGCTGGTGCGGGCATAGACGTGTTGGAGATGGAGCCTCCTTTCCCCGAGGATCATCCTTTGCTGAGTGCTAAGAACACCATTGTGACGCCCCATGTAGCTTTTGCTTCAAATGAAGCAATGCAAAAGCGTGCAGTAATAGTCGCAAACAATATTGCTTCTTATCTTGTCGGTAATCCTGAAAACCTTGTTTCCTAGACGTAACGTTTAACGTGTACTGACACAAGGCTTATAAGAGGAGTTATACTCGCTGAAAAGTGAACTTAAGGCCCACGGCAATTAAAACCTTTATTTCGTTTATGCAGCAGGACCTCACATCCTGCTGCATATTTTTATAGAGGCATAGAGGTCAAGAGGCGTGTGCTGGTTAGGGCGAGTGTCGTAGACTAAAGCGACGCACTGGTTAGGGCGAATGCCGCAGATTAACGCGACACATTGATGCAGACGAAAATTACACGGTGATGTGATAGCTATGATAGGAAAATTAAAACAGCATTATGAGAAAGTGATATGTGCCTGCTGTTTTTTGTTGCTCTTTACTAATGTAGGTTTAGCCTCTACTTCGTTTTCCGTTTATCAGCCTTATCTTGTTGAACTTCCTGGAGTGGGGCATTCAGGCGGTTCTATTGTTATTTCTATTCGCACCTTTATCTCGGTTATCGCAATGTTTTTCGTGGCTCGCTATTACGAAAAACTCGATTGTCGTAAAGGGGTTGCATTTGCTTCATTATGCATTGGTATAGGATTTGTAATATATGCCTTCAGTACCGCTAACTTTGTGGGGCTTTGTATAGGCTCTATTTTTACGGGTCTTGGGTACGGATTAGGCGGCATGGTGGCATCCACCATGTTGATCGGGCGCTGGTTTAAAGACCATGTAGCTACTGCCGCAGGCATAGCTGCGGTTGGTTCTGGTGTTGCTGCGGTAATAGTGCCTCCCGTGGTGGTGGCGCTCGAAAGTGCTTTTTCGCTTTCTTCGGCATTTGTTGCTGAAGGTATTCTTGCTTTAGTTTGTGCGATCACTCTTTATGCTTTGTTGCGAAATAAACCACAAGACATGGGATTGGCTCCCTGTACCGATCCTAAGCTTTCTTCTGAAGTCGAAGACGAAAGCCAAAAGACATCGCTTCAGAAAAAGCAGCGGGGCAATCGTATCAATAGGAACTTGCCTTCGCGTATGGTTCCCGTGGTATTGATAGCGATGCTTTTTGTGGGCTGCGTTTCTGTTGGCGGCTCAAATTATCTAGCGGTGTTGTTTACTTCTGAAGGATTCACCACTGAATATGCGGCCTTATTGGTTTCGATCAGTGGTGCTTGTTTGATGGTGTCGAAACTGTTTACAGGGGTTGTATTCGACAAAATTGGTACTGCCAAAGGATCTCTGGTCTTTTTCGCCTTATTTATTATCGGGCTGATACTGCTGTGTCTATCCGATATGGGTAATCATAATCTAGCGTTGTTTGGAGTGCTGTTTTACGGAACGGGGCTTGCGCTGGGTACGGTTGGCATTTCTATTTGGTCGATCGAGCTAGCACCACGAGGTCAGCAGGTTAAAACGATTAAAAATTTCCAGATTGCCTATGCGTTGGGTGGCTTTATATTTACCTTTTTGCCAGGGTTTCTCATGGAAGCTACCGGAACGTATTTAATATCTTATGGAACTTTGTTAATTATGGTCGTGCTGGCGGCAGGTATTATCGTAAGTCTTTATGTGATACTCGACAGGCGAGCGATGAAGGCATTTAACAATCAAGGCGCTCATAAAGTTAAGTAAATCGAGAGAAAAAGTAACCTGCTGAGGGCTTTTTCATGCAAAAAGACTTCAATTGATAACTAAAACTGATAAATGACCACGTAAAACGTTTTGATAGGAAATAGTTTTACAAGCCTTAACAAGGATTAACGACTCTTAACAATACTTAACTTCATCTTACATCTATTTAACATTTACCTTGCTATTCTTGCCTAAGCAAAAAGGCAGATCCATTAGAAGGAGGAAAAAGAATAGCATGGATATCGCTACTCTTGTCGTCGTAGGGCTCGTAATTGTAGTTGCGCTTACGTTCGACTTCACGAATGGCTTCCATGACACGGCCAACGCCATGGCTACTTCAATTGCCACAGGCGCCCTGAAGCCAAAAACTGCGGTTATTGCAGCTGGTACGTTGAACCTGATCGGTGCATTTCTTTCAACGGAGGTTGCAAACACCATTTCTGGTGGTTTGATTAATGAACAGGCAGTAACCATTGCACCGGAATTCATTTTGGCAGGTTTGTTAGGTGCGATTATTTGGAACCTACTAACATGGTTGGTCGGTCTTCCTTCTAGCTCTTCTCATGCTTTGTTTGGCGGCTTAGTAGGCGCTGTTATTGTGGGCGCAGGCACCCAGGGCGTGAACTTCTTTGCCGTAATTACTAAGGTGCTTCTACCAGCTCTTATTTCTCCTGTTGTAGCTGGCTTGGCAGCATTCTGTGCGGTAAAGCTTATTTACTTTATTGTTAAGCAGTTAGATGAAAAGTACATCGAAAATGGCTTCCGTCATGGCCAGACGGTAACGGCTTGTTTGGTAGCTTTGTCTCACGGTACTAACGACGCTCAGAAGACCATGGGTATCATTACGCTTACCTTGATTGCAGTTGGTATTCAGCCATCTGGTTCTGATCCTCAATTGTGGGTAATTGCCGTATGCGGCTTGGCCATTGCTCTTGGTACTTACATGGGCGGTTGGCGCGTTATCCGTACGCTTGGTAAGGGCTTGACCGAGATCAATACCCCTCAGGGTTTTGCAGCTGAAGCAAGCTCTGCAACCACTATCTTAGTTTCTTCTCATTTAGGCTTTGCTCTTTCTACTACCCAGGTATGCTCCGGTTCCATCATCGGTGTAGGACTTGGCAAGAAGGGCAACGAAGTTAACTGGGCAGTAGCGGGTCGCATGTTAATTGCTTGGCTTGTTACGTTCCCTGCTGCAGGCATTATTGCTGCAGCGGCATGCTCGGTTGCAAAGATTAACGTTTTTGGTACTGCAGCCGTAGTTATCGCGGCAGCCATTATCGCCATCATTATCTTCCGCTTAGCACGTCGCAATCCTGTTAACTCTACCAATGTTAATGAGGGCACGGAAGTTAAGCTTAACCTTGACAACACTCAGACGGCAGCAGCGTAAGGAAGGAGAATACTATGGAAGAAGTAATTAGTTTTCTTACGGTGTTGATCGTTGCCGTAGTTATTGCGGGCGGAATTGGCACTATGTATGCCACCGGTTTGCGTCTTTGGGCGCGCAGCACGGCAGCAGAACAGGAAGGTCACGGCTTCATGGGTGCTCGTATTGCATCGGTTGCCTGCTTTGTGGCTTGCGTTGTTGTAGTGCTCTTTGCGCTTTGGCTTATGATTCCTCTGTTCCACTAAGTGCTAAGAAAGGTTGACTGAATACCATGAAAAATATTCTTGTTGGTATTGATGGCAGCGAACGTAGCCAGCGTGCGTTGGAGTGGGCAGCTGCCTTAGCAGACAGAGAAAAAGGCGCAACACTTACCCTGCTTGCTATTATCGATCCTGGATCGGTTCGTTTGGCTGGTTCGGATGAAAAGATTTTGCAAACTGCTGTCGACAATGTTTTAGGGACGGCACAGGAACATCTTACAGAAAAGTACCCCAACCTTACCGTGCAGGTAACCGTTGGAAGGGGCGATGTTGTTGAGGCACTTATTGCAGCAGCCGATGATTACGACATTGTTGTATTAGGCTCGCATCACAACAAGACCGTAGGCGAAAAAGTATTTGGCGCTAAGGGTCTTCGCGTTGCTTCTGCGGCAAGCGTTGCTACGGCGGTAATTCCTTCTGACTATGCAACTGATCGTTGCGCAAAGGGAATTGTGGTAGGAGTAGGCCCAGATGACACCAGCAACGATGCAGTTGTTTTGGGTGTTAACATGGCACTTGCTTTTGATGAGCCTCTTGAGCTTGTTAGTGCATGGGGCATCCCAACGCTAATTTCTCGCACTGCAGAAGTGATGGGTGGCGGACTTCAGCCTGTAGGGGAAATGTTCCAGCGTAAACTTGATACGCTTATTTCCCAGATCAAAGAAGCTCATCCCGATATCGAGGTAACGGGTCGTGCGGTAGAAGGAGCTTCTCCTGCGCAGGTAGTAATGGAATGCAGCGAAGGTAAACGTATGCTTTTGTTGGGCACCCATGCTCGTTCTCGAGTGAGCCGCGCTTTGTTTGGCTCGGTAACGTTTGGTGTTCTTTCTCGCTTGGAGGTACCCACTATTGTGGTTCCTGAAAAGAACGCTGAATAGTTCCTGTTCTAAAGAAAAGTGATTGCAAAGGTCAGCTGTTTGTTCAGCTGGCCTTTTGTTTTAGGAAGGATAGCTACTTACGGCGGCTCCGACAGCATGAGCTTGAGCATTACGATCAACCCGGCGGCTAATGTCCCCGTCGAAAGTGTGTCGCTGAGCCATACCGAGTTGAGCCTGACTGAGGGCGACGCGGGCACTCTCACCGCTACGGTGAAGCCAGATAACGCTACCAACCAGAATGTGACGTGGGAAAGTAGCGACACCAACGTAGCCGCGGTTGATACAACAGGAAAAGTAACCGCCATAAGCGCCGAAAGCGCCACCATTACCGCCATCGCTGCGGATGGCAGTGGGAAAAGCGCCTCATACTCCGTGACAGTGACACATGGAAATATGGTACATACTCCAAAGAAAGACGCCACCTGCACAGCAGATGGAAACGAGGAATACTGGACGTGCGGAACCTGCGGGAAGATTTTCAGCGATGCAGAAGGCAAGACAGAGATAGCACTTTCCGATACGGTAATCTCTAAATTAGGACATTCTTATGGAGAACCGGTCTGGATCTGGTCAGAGGATGGAAAGAGCTGCACCGTAACCTTTACCTGCGCAAATGATGATTCTCATAAGGAAACACCGGAAGTCAAGGTTTCTTCTAAAGTAAAGATACCAGCTACCTGCACAGAAAAGGGCATTACGGAATACAGTGCGTCAGTAAGCTTTAACGGAAACACGTATGCCGATATTAAAGAAGTAGCCGATATTCCCGCTACAGGTCACCACTACATAGAGGGAAAGTGTTCTGTTTGTGGTGCAATTGAAGCAACCGCCACCGTACCCGATACCGATAACTCGCAAGAAGGCATGGATAACGCGGCTGAAAGCAATAAAGCTCTTCCAGAAACCAGCGATTCAACACTTCCATTAGCGGTAGTGGCGTTGATTTTGGGTGTAGGGGCAATCACGGGAATCGTGATAGCGCTACGAAACATGAGGCAATAATAAGAGGGGCGTAAGCCCCTCTTTAGATGTTTGTTAAAGCGTGGTACGTGCGGTAGGTAAGAACACCACATAAGCCGAGCCACTTGTGGCAGCTATGGCTGCGCGCGCCGTACTTCCCATTGATCGGCAACATAAAAGCGCCGTTTGTTTTCGCAAACTGTTAAGGTAATGCGACCAGCGTTGACCAGGTATATCAGATGAGCCAGGGTTTCTCCCAGTGAATAAAACTTTTGGTCGATGGTCCATTCGTCCCAATTAGGGTGCTTCCAAGAGGCGCTTCGTGCAATGTCGATAAGACTCGCATGGCCATTTGCAACCAGCTCATAGAGTTCTTCGAGGCGATCTTTGTGGAAGGCTTTCAAAAAATCGACGCGCTGTGCAACGCCTGTAAAGGGTTTTCCGTGGCCAGGCAAAATAAGGTCTACATCCAGATCACGTACCTTATCAAGACTATTAAAAAATTCCTTTAAGGCGTCGTAGGAAGTAATCCAACTCATAATGCTTGGGGTAATGCGCTCCAACACGTGATCCCCTGCAATAAGAATTTTCAGGGTGGGTTCATAGAGGCAGATATGCCAATCATCATGACCGGGTGTGGTGATTACTTGGAAACGATACGACCCATTGCGGTAGACATCGCCATCAGCTAAGTAGAACAAGTCGGGTTGATTTTTAAGAGGCAACAATTCAGCGCTTACCCGATAGGTGTTAGCATCGCGTTTTTGCATGCTTCGTCCATATACCTTATCGGGACGAAGAAGGTGCCCGATCAGGGGATTAAAGACAGGAGATTGGATGTTCATGAGGTTTTGCACTTCTTGAAATGAATGCATGTTGGCATAAATTCGCATCCAGCGTCGCCAAATGCGGTCAAGATTGCTGGTGTGGTCAGGATGAGAATGGGTAAGGACTATTTCAACCGATTCCCAGTCACGCCCTAAGGCATGAAGCGCATTTTCAAGTGCGGCTTCACAGTCGGGATGATCGAAACCTACATCGATTATGGTGGTTTTGTCTTCACTGAGAATGAAGTAGGAATTTAAAAACTCCAAAGGATTATCGGGTAAAGGAACAGGTACACGATAGATCCCCGGAAAGAGTTGTTCCATTTTGCCGTAATTGTATTGGTCAAGATACTTTGCAGCCACGAGCTCCCCCTAACAGCACGATTCTGCGAACATCTACACACTAACAAATTACTTCATTGTTGCGTTAGGATGAAGGAGATGAATTGACGAAAGGGTAAAGAATGTCATTAATCGAAAGTGTCTTTGATGATATGCATTGCCATGTGGGTTTTATGAGTAACCCTTGCCAATTTGCCCGCGAAGCGGAAAAAGCACAGGCGCATGTGTTGGCTGCCAGTGTGACTCCCCAGGATTATCTTCGGTTGTCTGCGACGTTGTCCAAAGGGTTGCCTGAAGTGTCGGCTGCGGTGCCGCCCGAAGCGCTTGACGTATCTCCCGCGGTGTCGCCCGAAGTGTCGTCCGAAACGCCTAAAGTATCTCCCGCGGTGTCGCCCGAAACGTCGTCCGAAGTGCTTTCTTGTCAGTATGTGAAGGGAACAAGCAGCAAACGCTTTACTTTTGTTCACTCGGGTTTAGGCATTCATCCTTGGTGGATTTCTGAAGATAAGGAAAACGTTAATCAAGTGCTCAACGACTTTGATGGGGCCCTTTCTGGCGCGAAAGTTATTGGGGAAGTAGGGCTAGACTTTTCTCGTCATCATCTTCACGCTGCTGAAAACCAAAAGGAAGCGCTTTCCTTTATCTTTCGTCGTTGCGCCGATCGAGGCGGTTTCGTTTTGTCTCTTCACTGCGTGCAAGCGTATTCGGAAATGTTTGATCTTTTTAAGCAAACTAAGGTGTTGTCCTGCTGCACGGGTATTTTTCATTGGTTTTCAGGGTCGTCGCAAGACCTTATGCAGGCAATCGAGAGTGGTTGTTACTTTTCGATAAGTAAGCGAATGCTTTCATCTAAACGAGGAAAAGAATACGTAAAAGCAATACCGGAGGATCGTCTCCTTCTTGAAACCGATGCGCCCCATGTTCCCATTCAAGATAAAGCAATTCCGGTAACTTCTTGCTCTTTTGAGCAGGTGCAGGAAGAGCTGCAAGAAACCTTTCATCTGTTAGCTGAATTGCGGAACCAGGATTCGTGCCATCTAGCTGCTGTTATTAAGAAAAACGCTCAACGAGTACTTAGTTTGAAATAGTTCATAACAAAATTTGAAGGAATTGAACAGGTTCATAAAGCGTTATCATCACAAGTATGGAAAATGCGCTTATAACAGTAGCTTCTTTGACTACTATCATCATCCTAGGGGTGGTGATGCCTCGTATTATCAAAATTCCTCATGTATTTATCGATATACTGTCGAAGATTGTCTTCAATATCACAGTTCCTTGCGCAATCTTTTATGCCTTTGTAACGTCGGAATTTAATCCCTCGCTCATTATGCTTGTGGGCGTCGGCTTTTTATGTTGCTTTATTCCATGGTTTGTTGCCATGCTGATTACTTGGCGTGAAGATCGTGATCATAAGGTCTTCATGATGTGCAACATCTCGGGATACAACATTGGTAATTTTGTGCTGCCTTTTGCTATGACGATGTTTCCTTCGCACACTATCGTTGCGATTTGCCTTTTTGATGCTGGAAATGCGCTTATGACTAACGGTGGCATCTATCCATTCACAAGCGCTCTGGTGGAGAAGGGCACCTCTCTGGCAGGGCGAATATTATTGGCTTTGCAACGCCTTATAAAGTCTGTTCCGTTCGATCTTTATGCATTATTGGTAATTCTTGCTGTAGCGGGAGTGCAAATTCCCGAACAGGCAGCTACGTTTATTCAGCCAATTGCGGAAGCAAATTCGTTTCTTGCCATGTTGCTTTTGGGCTTGATGGTCAATTTTTCTATTGATCACAGCAAGATTGGCCAGTTGGTTCGTATCGTGTTATGCCGCTTTATCTTGTCGGGTCTTCTTTGTGTTGCGGTGTTTATGCTGCTGCCGTTTGATTACGAAACGCGCCTGGTCGTTGCGGCAATGTTGTGGGCGCCCGCTGCAGGATTGGGCCCTGTGTTTACCATGTGGCTCAAGGGTGATGAGGGCTTAGCTGGCTTGGCTAATGTAGTAACCGTTGTAGCAGGTGTCATAGCGATGAGCGTTTTGGCAGTCATGCTTTTTTAGTTGTATTTCCGTGACGAAGAAATTAAGAATGAGTGAAGAGTAAGTGGATACTCTTTAAGATTTTCCGAGTGCTTGATAGCTTGATAGAGCAAAGGAGGCACTTTGGTGACAGACTCTAAAAAACAGACTACACAAACCGAAAAACAGATTGCGCAAGCCGAAGAACGGGCAGCGGAAACAGAAAAACGGGCTGCTCAAGTCGGAAAACAAGATGCGCAATCTGAGCAAAACGAAGCAGAAAAATCTTCTATTGATAGCACTACTATCCAAATTTCTCCTGAACAGGCGGCGCCGTCGGTGGGTACGGGAAAATCGCAGGGGTTTTTCCGTGGACTGTTCGACGACCTATCGATGGCGCAGGTCATTGCTGGTGCGCTAGCTGCTGCGACAGTATTCTTGCTTTCTTCTGTTATTGGTGTTGCCGGATCCCTTATTGGTGCGGCAATTGGTTCGGTAATTTCTGCCGTTTCTTCTCAGGTATACAAGAAAGCCCTTTCGGCTTCTGCGGATAAATTGCGTGATGCAAGCTCCACAACACTCCTTGGCGGGTCTGACGATATTTCAGGCGAAGCAGCTGCTGGCAAGAAGACGCAAGTGGACGAAGGCGGAGGACAGCCGCTTACTTCGCCGATGGAAACCTCAACGATTTCCGATGCAACTCGAGTGATGAACGCGAACGACATTCGCTATGCTTCTTCTTATAATCAAGGTGAAGATCCTGCCCTTAAACGCGCGCATGCACGACGCAGCAGAAAGGCAAAAGTACAGCGTCAGGTTTTAATTGTTTCGGTTGTTTCTTCTCTGGTTGCGATTGTGATTTGCGCGTGCGTGATTACCTTTGCCACACAAGGTGAAGGCATTGGGACTAAAACCGATCCAATTTTGCCTTCAATTTCCAGCCAAAGTCATTCATCGCATTCCAGCAGTGCTGCTGATTCTTCCGATCAGGACAGAGAAGGAAGCGCTTCTACCTCTGATTCGTCTTCGGATAATACAACTTCTTCAAATGATGAAACAACGCAGGGTTCTGGAAGCACGAACGATCAGGGTTCGACAAGCGATTCAAACACAACGGGAGGTTCGAATAATTCGGGAACCTCTGGAGGGTCGGATGCCACTGGCGGCTCGGGCTCTGGTTCTGGATCGGGAACGGGGTCGGGCAGCTCGGATAGCGGACAGACAGGCGGTGGCTCAAATACGGGCTCTGGATCAAGTTCAGGCTCAGGATCGGGGGCTACGGATTCGGGTTCAGGGAATACGAACTCAGGCTCTTCGAGCAACTAAGGCGTAAGTCGAATCTCCTGTCTAGGGCGAAAGGTTTGCGGTGTCTCTCAAATTCAGAATTTCCGAGCGATAGACAGAAACGCTTATCTCATCGGTCTGTTCTTTGGGATGAAAAGGGTGATAATGATTCCCAAAAGGGCAATTGCGGTAACACAAAGCATGACGACCTGCAGTCCGAAATAGTCGCCTATGAGGCCAAAAACGGGAGTCATTAATCCACCAATGCAGACCATAACGCCAAATGACAGGCCTGATGCCATTCCTAAGTGATGGGGAACAAAGCTCTGTCCCATTGCGACTGCCGAAGGATAGGAAATGTCGCAGGTAAGAGCAAGAAACGCAATGAGAATGAGTGCTACGATAAGCGAACCATTGAAGGCAAAGATGACCACCTCGATTGCAACGCAGGCGTAGGACACAATAATGAGCTTCTTTGCTCCAAGCAACTGCCCTGCCCATCCCGAGGCGATAGTTCCGACGGCGCATACTAAAGCAAAAAGCGAAATAACCGATGAAGCAAACGCTTCTTCTTGCCCCAAGTTATACACCAAAAACAAGGGGATAAACGACAGGAACGCATAATACATAATGGAGCGACAAGAGATAGCGCCCATAACGAATCCGAATCCTACCCAATTGTCCCGGTAGAGGCTTTCGTCGCTAGACTGCTTGTCGGGGTTGCTATAGCTCAGCAATGCTTTATTTTGAGAGAGCAGTATGGCAGCACAGAGGGTGGACGGAATAATAAAAATAAGCGTACCGGGAAGACCCCATAAGGTAATAGCTGCGGTGGCAACTAAGGGTCCAAAAGTAAAACCGAGCTTTCCTCCCACAGCGAAAATGCTCATTCCTTTACCTTTTTGCTCGCCTGCGGTTAGATTTCCTAAGCGACCTCCTTCAGGATGGAACATTGCAACGCCAATACCACTTAACATGGCTGATGCCATAATTAGCGGATAGTTCGGCAGTACTCCCACTCCTGCCATGCCGACACCTGCAAGGAAGATGCCTGCCGCCATAAGCCAAGGACGTGGCTTCTTGTCGCCGAGCCATCCGAAGAGAGGCTGAATAATGGCAGATGCTGCGTTGGATGCCAAGAGAAGCGCTGTGACTTCAGCGTAGGAATAACCGTTATGCAGGACCAAAAAAGGAATTACGGCAACTAAGGCGCCTTGGTTTAAGTCATCGCAAAGATGCGCGATCATCATAAGGTAGCTGTATCGGCGATCGTGCTTGGGTTTGTTCAAGTTTGGCCGAGAAAGGTTTTCACTATCTTCTGTTGTGGATATCGAGTGAGGAGTTTTTGACATGCGATACTCCCGAAATAATGAGGTTTAGATACGGTATTGATACTACGCTATTCTGCAGGAGAAATATCATGCGTTTTGCGCATTGGAATTGGTGAATTAATGAATAGCGCTCTTGCTTTGCGGAAGTTGGGTTTCGCGGGGAGATAGTGCGAAGTTGCCTTCTTGTAATGAAGAATAGGCACCGAAAACGGTATGATAGTAGGGTAAAAAGACAGTAAGGGATTAAACATGGGTCTTCTTGTTCGGATGCTACAATCTTTGCCTTTGGTGATCGTTCTTATTATTTTGGCGATCGTCATCTATTTTGTGGTGTCTTGGATGCATTCGCCAACAAAAGCAAAAGAGGTGCTCATCCAGTTCTTTACCGTAATTTCCCTTATTATTTCCGCATTTTTCCTTCTTGCCAGTGCGTATGCTTTTCTTGAGTCAAACGTCCCCGTTCTTGAGATTACGGTACCTTTCTTAATAGTGGGAGTGCTTGCGCTTATCATCACGCGCATTTGCCGCTGGCGTTTTGTGAAGCATCATCCGCATTACAAAGATAAAAGCATGCACGTACGTTTTCTGTAAGGCGCGTTTTCGGCTAGTTTGCGAATCTTTGCGAACAAGGCTAGCGCTGTGTATTTAGCTCAGATTTTCAGGATTGGGCTGGTCTGGTTAGACTTTTCAAATCAGACAAGGTCCTTGGCGCTAGCCTAGCTCGGTGAATCCAGATTAGGTGCTTGATCTTGCGGCTAGGCTTGGCGAACTTTAACCGAGCGCCGTGTCCAGAATCATCATCAGAACAAATCCGAAAGCAAGTGCAATTGCACCAACATTGGTGTGCTTGCCGCTTTGCGTTTCGGGGATAAGCTCTTCTACTACCACGTACATCATTGCCCCTGCGGCGAAGGCAAGAATGTAGGGAAGCGCGGGGGTCATTGTTCCTATAAAGGCAATCATGAGAAGCGCGCCGAGGGGTTCCACCACTCCAGAAAGGAATCCATACAGGAAAGATTTTTTGCGCGAGAGTCCGCAAGACAGAAGAGGGGTAGAAATAATAGCCCCTTCAGGAACGTTTTGTATCGCGATACCCACGGTAAGAGCCACAACTCCTGCAAGGGTAATGCTTGCTTCCCCGGTAAGAAAACCCGCCAGAACAACGCCTACTGCCATGCCTTCGGGTAGGTTGTGAAGAGCTACCGCAAAGATGAGCATAGTAGGGCGTTTCATTGTGCTTTTAAGCCCTTCAGGCTCTGCGCTGTCGATATGCTGATGAGGCAGAAAATGATCGAAGAGCAGGAGAAAGCCCATACCAAGAAGAAATCCTAGGGCGGCAGGCACCCAGCCGACAACTTGTTGTTCTTCAGCCATCTCAATAGCGGGCATCAAGAGACTCCAAATAGATGCCGCAATCATAACGCCCGCTGCAAAGCCTAATAAGACTTTTTGCAGCAGGTCGTTCATTTCTTTTTTCAAAAAGAAAGCAAACGCAGAGCCAACGGTTGTGCCTAGGAGAGGCAGGGTTAAGGCTATGAGAATACCAAGCGTTGTTTCGTTCATCGATTTTCCTGCCGTTACCCTAAGGCAATAAGTTGCTCAATGCGTAGCACGAGGGCAGCGGGATTTACCGAAGGGAAATGTGCCGTAGCTTGTGCGAACTCTTCAGCGGTTTCTCCTTCAGGCTTTACCAAGGAAAGCTTCATACGCGCCCCAGCGTAACGCTGTTGCTTTTCGGTGGCATCTGCATGGGTGACTTCGTAGACGCCCCACGCTTGGCCTGTCCTCTCGAGGTTTTGGCGGGTTCGATTCGGTGCCAAGAACATAATAAGGTGAGTTTCATCGAGCAGGCGCGGTACGAAGATCGCAGCATCGGGGCTTCCGTCTTCGTTGGTGGTTGCCAAAACAAAAATTCCTTCCATTTTGGCAAGTGATGCTCCTAATTCTTCGACAGTGAAGTTGGTGAAGTGGTTTGTGCTTGCATCGGGGACAGGCTGGGGTCGCGCGCCGCCGGACACCGTGCCTGCTGCAGGCTGGGGTCGCGCGCCGCTGAACACTGCACCCTTTTCCTGCTTGAGCGCATGGCAAACATCCGCCATTTCATCAATCATTTCATCGAATTGAGCAAGAGCTTTCGTTATAGGTAGCGTACTCATCATATCTACGCCTGCTCCGCGAAGAAGCTCAATAGGCGGCTTAGAGCTACCACCTTTTAAGAAGTTCAGGTAGTCGTCACGTTCCTGAGTGCCGCCTTCTAAAATACGCTGCGAAAGTGCGATAGCAGCTGCGAAGCCCGTTGCATACTGATAGACATAGAAGCAGTAATAAAAATGAGGAATGCGCGCCCATTCGAGAGAGATTTCGTCATCGACTACAATGGAGCTTCCAAAATAGTCCTCATTCAATTTGCGGTAAATCTCACAGAGAGCATCTGCGGTAATTCCTGCTCCTTGTGCGGTAAGTTCGCTTACTTTGAGTTCGAATTCTGCAAACATAGTCTGACGATAAAGCGTTGCGCGGAATTGCTCCAAAAAGTGATTAAGGAAGTATGCGCGCTCGCGTTCGTTTTTCGCATGCTCTAAGAAATAATGGGTGAGAAGCGCTTCGTTGCAGGTTGAAGCAACCTCAGCAACAAAGATTACGTAATCGGAATAGCAGCTGGGTTGGTTTTCGCACGAGAGATAGGTGTGAATAGAGTGGCCCATCTCATGAATAAGGGTGAAGACATCATCCAGTTTGCCCTGGAAGTTCATAAGGATAACGGGATGCATGCCGAATCCGCCGGCTGAATAGGCGCCACTGCGCTTTCCTGGCGTTTCGTATACATCAACCCAGCGTTCAGAAAGACCCTTACGAACAAGGGAGAGGTAATCTTCGCCGAGGGGCTTAAGCGCTTCAAGGATGATCTCGCATGCTTCTTCGTAGGTGAACGTCAGGTCGATATCATCTACGATAGGCACATATAAATCGGAAAAACGAAGCTCTTCAACTTCGAGTAATTCTTTTCTTAAGGCAACATATTTGTGAAGCGCGGCGAAGTTTTCGTGGACGGCTTCAATCAAATTCGTATATACCTCAGTAGGCACCTCGTTGCCATCGAGCGCGCTTGCAAGCATAGAGGGATATTTTTGCGCGTCGGAATAAAACTTGAGTTGCTTGTTTTGAGCACCGAGCGTTGCGGCAAAGGTGTTACGGAATTGTTTGTACGTTGCATAGAGCGAATGGTAGGCATTTTCGCGCAAGGTTTTGTCGGTAGACATCATTAAAGGAACGTAGCTTCCGTGGGTAACTTGATGTGCATCGCCTTTTGAATCGAGGGCATCTTCGAATGTAAGGTCAGCATCGTTAAGTAAAGAAAATACCTTTTCAGGCTGACTTGCCATATCTCCTGCGCTTGCGAGCAATTGCTCTTCTGCAGGACTGAGCACGTGGGTGCGGCGACGAAAGATAACGTCAAGGGCGCGACGATAGAGTTCCAGATCGGGACACTGTTGATAAAAATCGTCCATGCAGGTTTCGCTAAGCGATAAAAGCTCGGAGGCAAACCAAGAACAAGCGCTTGATATGCTGACATAAAGTGACATAACTTGACTGGAATAGTCCTGATAAAGGCTCGCGCGGGTGTCTTCGTCTGCTTTGCGGTTTGCGTAATTGATAAGCTTGCTTAGCTCGATGCTTACTTCGTCATCGAATTGGAGGTATTCAAGAAGCGTTTCAGGCGCTTGTGAAATACGCCCCTTAAATGCGAGGTACTTTTCGGGATACTTTTTTGCTTTTTTGAGAGCAGCTAAAAATGCTTCATCGGTTTCAAAGATGCTGGTTAGGTCCCAACGGTATTGTTCGCTAATTTCATTACGAGAAGAATAAAGTGTCATAGTGTGTCTCCTTGTTTGTTTTCGGAGACAATACTACGTCAATTAGAGAGGCTTCGTTGCTTGAATTTGCCTAACCGTTAAAACCACAAGGCTTGCAAGCAAATGCGCGTCTGTAAGCTTGCAAGCACGCGCGCCGTCGAACAAAGTGGGCGCTGGCGAACAAGGCACGAGTAATCGAGTAAACGCTGCGCTGTTAATAAAGGCGGCGCTGTTGATACAAGCCGTTATCGTAAAAGTGCAGTTTTCGATAATAGCCGCGCGTCCCAATTGCGCTGATTACGTTGAGGTGAGTATAACCACTTTGAGAAGCAATTTCGCAAGCTTTTTCTACCAGCTGAGTTCCTAGACCGTGATGCTGTGCACCTGCTCCTTGCTTAGCTAGTTTGGCGACACGACCATAAACGTGCACTTCGCGAATCATCGCCTCTCCTTCGGCGAGAGGGGATTCTGGCAAGGCAGCAGCAAGGGCGCTAAGGGCACCTTGATGGGGTAGTGAAAGGCGCAGGAATCCTGCAATTTTTCCTTCGGGAGTTACCCATTGGAGGAAGTGTTCTGTGGTGACTGTGGTTTCGTAGCTTACGATTTCGAATCGAAGAGTACTTGGATCAGTATCTGCCAGGCTGACTTCGCGATGGCGAATTTCTTTCGTACTGAGCTTTTCGGTGTCGATACGGTTTTCGACTAATTGACGCAGATTAACCTTCTTGTTTCCCGCGACAATATCGGGTGCAGAGATGTCTCGGATCATTCGAGAAATGCGAGTAAAAGCAGGAGTTGCGCACGTATCAGCTACCAGTACCTCGATTAACTCCTCTTCCGAATAAGGCTTCCAGGTGTGATCCTGGTAATGCGCGCAAAGGCCCGTTCCATCCACAAGAACGCAAGGGTAGAGCTTAATTTCGTCTGGCTGAAATGGCTTGCCTTCAACGAGGTGCAGATAGTCTTGTTTATCCGATTCGGGTGTTGCTCCTAAGAGATTGACCATGGCGTGAATATGGGTTTTAAAGCCAAACAAACGAAGTGTTTCAAAAGCGCTTTGAATTTGGGCGTTGGTAGTGGGTCGATTGTTTTGTTTGCGCACGTGTTCGTCGAGACTCTGTATTCCCATTTGCACTTTAGTGCACCCTAAACGACGAAGCGTGTAGGCATGGTGCGGGGTGATTCTCTCGGGGCGTGTTTCTATTACCAGTCCTACCACGCGATGGTGGGCTGTTTCGTTTGTGTGATGTTCGCCCTCAAGCTCTTCCCAGGTAGCCGATTGCCAAGTCGCAACGGTTTTCCAAGCTTTACTGGTGGCGTAGTGGAGGTCGAATGCTTGGTTGTAGGATAGCTCTTGGTTAGCTATGCGCTCCTGCAGGGGAGCAACTTGTTTTTTGAGAGTTGCCACATCGCTCGAAATTCCAGCATGCTCATACTGCGCGCGTCGTTCAGCAATGTTATTTTGAGCTTTTGAACCGTCGTTAAGAGCGCGAAACAGTTCGCGAACAAACCAAATTTGGTAGGCAAGGGGATAATCGCTCCAAGTGCCACCAAGAATAATGAGTTCCACTTTATCGGTGATATGACCCATCTCGGTGAGCGCCTTTAAGCGTGCCGCTACCTGAAGGTAGGGATCAAAAAAAGTGCGCTCTGCCCTTTGGCATGCTGGTTCGTCGGATAAATAGCTTTTTGGCATACGAAGATCGTTCGGGCAATATAAGCAATCGCTCGAACATTTCCAGGGTTTCGTAAGTACGGTAATAGTGGCAACGCCTGATGCAGTACGGCGTGGTTTCATCTGAAGGGTGCGTTCAATTCGACGTTGCTGCTCTTCGGTGAAATTCCAACGCGCCCAATGTTCAGGATCGTTGCGTTTAACATCAAGGTAGTAGGCAATAAGATGGCGTTTCGATAAGGGGCGCGCAGGGTTGATTTTCGCGCCCGTCTTATCAAGGGTTTGAGGGGTTGGTTCGCGATCCGCTGGCGTTATAGATGCTGCTGGTTCGCGATTCGCCGCTAGTCCCGGTTGGCCTGCCGACGATGCTTCGCTTCGCAATTCTTCGGGTGCATTTGTCGTCTCGATTTCGCGATCCGCTGGCGCTTCAGCCGTCGCTGCTGTGCGAGCACGCCCTTCTTCAGCCGCAGCCCGAGCGCGCTCCTCTTCTAAGATGCGTTTATTGTTGCGATTGATAACTTTTGTTAAAGCCTTGTCGTCTAGGTATTCAATCGTTTTGAGTTGTTCTGCTATGTCTAAGAGTGCTTTTTCCATGTCAGCGATTATAAAGGTAGATAAGCAAACAAGCCTTCATGAAGTATAAAACTCTTAAGAACCCTTACCCGAAAAAGGCTTCGGGTGTCGTATCATAGAGACGTCTGTTTTAACTATCATTTCCACTACGAAGGGTAGGATTCATGGTCTCTCGCATCTATGTTGAGAAGAAGCCCGGTTTCGACGTTGAGGCGCAGCAACTTCTGCAAGAGTTGCATACGGTTATAACCGAAGGACTGCCTCAGGCAATCAAATTGCGCATCATAAATATGTATGACGTTGAGGGCATCACAGATGAGCTGTTTAATCAGTGTGTTCCTACGGTATTTAGTGAACCTCAAGTAGATAACGCTTCTTTCGAGCTTCCCGTTGAGGGCGTCTTAATGGGAGCGGCAGGTAGCGGCGAAGGCGTTCTCGAAGTGCCTGAAGGTGTTTCGCTTTTTGCAGTGGAGCCGCTTCCGGGCCAATTTGATCAGCGTGCCGATTCTGCGAGCGAATGTATTCAGCTCATTTCTCAAGGGGATCGCCCCACGGTTCGCTCTGTGAAGATTTATGTGCTCGAGGGCTCCCTTTCGGATGAGGCGCTTGAAGCCATTAAGCATTACGTAATCAACCCTATTGAATCGCGTGAGGCTTCGTTGGCGCTGCGCGATACGCTTGCTATGCAGATTCCTGAACCTCAGCCAGTTGAAGTGGTTGAAGGATTTATCGACCTTGACGAAGCGGGCCTTGCGCAATTCTTATCCGACCGTGGTCTTGCAATGGACTTGGCAGATATTACGTTTTTCCAGAAGTATTTCCGCGAAACCGAAAAGCGCAATCCTACCATTACCGAGATTAAAGTTGTGGATACGTATTGGTCTGACCATTGCCGCCACACTACGTTCGGTACGGAACTTACCAACGTTGAAATTGACGACGAAGTGGTCAAGCTTGCTTTTGATAAGTATTTAGCGATGCGTGCCGAGTTAGGGCGCGAACATAAACCGGTGTGCTTGATGGATATGGGAACCATCGGCGCTAAGTATTTGCGTGCTCATGGCGGTTTGCAGAATCTGGATGAATCCGAAGAAGTCAATGCATGCACGGTGAAGTGCAAGGTGGATGTAAACGGAGAAGAACAGGACTGGCTGTTCTTATTCAAGAATGAAACTCACAATCATCCTACCGAGATTGAGCCTTTTGGTGGCGCAGCTACCTGCGTTGGTGGCGCGATTCGCGATCCTTTGTCGGGTCGTAGCTATGTCTATCAGGCAATGCGTGTGACGGGCGCAGGCGATCCGACCGTTCCCGTTTCGGAGACGCTCGAAGGTAAACTTCCCCAGCGTAAGTTGGTAACCACTGCTGCAGCGGGTTATTCGTCCTATGGCAACCAAATTGGTTTGGCAACTGGTCAGGTACATGAACTTTATCACCCTGGATATGTTGCGAAGCGTATGGAGGTTGGCGCGGTAGTTGGCGCAACACCTGCTGATCATGTTCGTCGCGAAGAGCCCGCTCCGGGCGACAAGATTATTCTTCTTGGTGGTCGCACCGGTCGCGATGGTATTGGTGGCGCAACGGGATCGTCAAAGACACAGAATGTTGAAAGCATCGAAACTTCGGGTGCGGAAGTTCAGAAGGGTAATGCTCCTGTTGAACGTAAAATTCAGCGCTTATTCCGTCGTGGCGAAGCATGTCGCTTAATCAAGCGCTGCAACGACTTTGGTGCTGGTGGTGTTTCGGTTTCCATTGGCGAGTTGTGCGATGGTCTGCTGATTGATCTTAATCAAGTTCCAAAGAAGTACGAAGGTCTTGATGGCACTGAGCTCGCAATTTCTGAAAGCCAGGAGCGTATGTCTGTTGCGCTTGCGGCAGAGGATGCGGATGAATTTATCGGCTACGCTCATGAGGAAAATTTGGAAGCTACCGTTGTTGCTACGGTAACCGAGGAAAAGCGTCTTCGTATGGAGTGGAATGGAGACGCGATTGTTGATGTAAGTCGTGAGTTCCTAGCATCAAATGGTGCGCCTAAGCATCAAGATGTGAAAGTGCTTCAGTCTGAAACATATCAACCTCAATGGGAGGGCGCTACGTTGTCAGAGCGTATGCAATCGCTCGTAACCGACTTAAACGTGTGCTCCAACAAGGGGCTGGGTGAGCGCTTTGACTCCACTATCGGTGCGGCAACTGTTTTGATGCCTTATGGTGGCAAGAATCAATTGACTCCCGCACAGGCAATGGTTTCGAAGTTCCCAGTAGAGGGAGAAACTACTACGGCAAGCGCTATGGCTTGGGGTTTTAATCCTTATCTTTCGGAAAAGAATCAATTTAAGGGTGCCTATCTTGCGGTAGTGGAAAGCGTTGCGCGCCTGGTGGCAACGGGCTTTACGCGTGATGCTGCTTACCTGTCTTTCCAGGAGTATTTCGAGCGTTTGCGCAATGAACCTGCTCGTTGGGGTAAACCCGCTGCTTCGGTATTGGGCGCATTGATGGCTCAGGTCGATTTGAAGATCGGCGCTATCGGCGGTAAGGACTCCATGTCGGGTAGCTTTGAGGATCTGGATGTTCCTCCGACGCTCATTAGCTTTGCTGTTTCTACGGGCTCGATCGATCGCGTTGTGTCTCCCGAGTTTAAGAAGGCGGGCAGTCGTGTGCTTTGTATTGCTCCGCGCTTCTATGATGAGGATTCGCTTGTTCCCGATGTTGAGGGCTTGAATGCGACGTTTGATTTAATGGAGCGTTTGATCGGGGAAGACTCAATAGCTGCAGCTGCGACACCTGGCTATGGCTGCATGGCAGAAACTTTGTTCAAGATGTGCGTCGGTAACGGCATCGGCTTGAAGCTTGCTGGTGCGGGCGCGGCAGACGTTGATGTCCAAACAAGCACCGCTGAGCTGGACGACTTGTTCACGCTTGCGTATGGCAGCTTTGTGGTTGAGTTAGCAGAAAGCGCTGATCTTTCTGCAATTCTCGCTGAAGCATCAGATTTGGTGAGCGTCACTGAACTGGGTGAAACTACCGAGTCGTATGTATTTGAAGCATTCGGTGAAGCGCTCGATATGGCGCAGCTTCAGGAAGCTTGGGAAGGCGGCATCGAATCCGTATTCCCTTATCGTCGCGCAGATAATCAGGTGGAGCAGATTAGCTGGTCTGAAAAGTTGCCATTGATTTGCGACGAGAAATTCGCGAAACCTCGTGTCATTATTCCTGTTTTCCCAGGTACGAATTGCGAGTACGACACAGCGCGTGCGTTTGAACGCGTAGGGGCGGTACCTGAGGTTCTGGTAATTAATAACCTTACGCCTAATGCTGTTATCGAAAGCACGCAGGCTTTAGTGAAGGCCATCAACGATTCGCAGATTATTATGCTGCCGGGTGGTTTTTCTGGCGGTGACGAGCCCGATGGTTCTGCGAAATTCATCACGGCGTTCTTCCGTGCTCCAGAGGTAACCGAAGCGGTGCGTGATTTGCTGCAGAATCGCGATGGCTTGATGCTGGGTATTTGCAATGGCTTCCAAGCGTTGGTAAAACTGGGTCTCGTGCCTTATGGCGATATTGTTCCTGCTACAGCAGAGGCACCAACGCTCACTTTTAATGAGATTGGCCGTCATCAAAGTCGCTTGGTGCGTACTCGTGTTGCTTCGAGTTTGTCTCCTTGGCTTTCCTGCTGCAAGGTGGGCGATATACATACTGTTGCTATCAGTAATGGCGAGGGACGCTTTGTGGCAAATTCCGAGGTTCTTGATCGCATGAAAGCTGCTGGTCAGATCGCGACGCAGTATGTTGATGAGGCAGGCAATCCTTCTATGGATTGGGCGGTTAACCCGAGTGCTTCGGTTTTGGCAATCGAGGGTGCTACCAGCCCTGATGGCAGAGTATTTGGCAAGATGGGCCATAGCGAACGAAGCGGCAATGGTTTGTATAAAAACGTTCCCGGCACTTTATATCAGCCCATTTTTGAAGGTGGCGTGAATTACTTCGCGTAATCGTGTAGGTGGCACGAGCTGCTTCGTGTGATCGTGAAGGTGGCACGAATCGCTTCGCATGAACGTGTATCTGGCGCGAATTGCTTCGCGTAATTGTGAGGGTGGCGTGAGTTATTTCGCATAAACGTGTTTCTTGGTGGTCTTAGTCGGTTTTCTTGATTAAGACCACCAAACTAATTCCCCTCATCAACCAACTTTCTTCACTTTCTTCAAACCGACCTCTCCCAAAATAACCCCCTCTAAGCTAGCTTTCTTTAAACTAAACTTTCTCCAAATTAGCCCTTTTCAAGCCAATTCTTCTTCGAACTAATCTTTCTTAACTGCCCCCCAAAAAAAAGCCAACCTCTTCCAAACTAGCCTTTGAAGCAATAGAGGTTTTCAGCGGATTTGCTGGTGGCCTCATTCCTCTAATCTTGCACCGTGGACACTATTTCTTTGGTTTTGCCACAAAAAGTCCTTGCGTGTATTAATGTGTTTGCTTTGTTTTTGCATGAGGGGTTCAAATCTGTGCATAGCTTGCCAAAATGTGGCGAATTTCGATTATGGAATTAGAAATCAGTGATAAAAATGTGGCTATCTCTATTCTGCTTTCTGTAATTTGAAAAATTTTATACATGAGACAGGATAATGTGGCAGGATTCGACTTTTGAGAACACAAAGATGCATTACTCCCAAAAATGTGGCAGATGCGCACGGCAGAGGTACGTGGCAGATGCATGTGGCAGATACACGTGGCAGACGCGTGTGGCAGACGCACGCGGCAGACATGTAAAGCAAAACCTCTGACACAATTGCAGCTCCTGTAAAAGATGACTTCCCTTTGACGCAATTGCAGCTCCTGTAAAAGTCGAATTTCCTCTGGCACTATTGCAGCTGCTGCAAAAGTTGAATTTTTCTCGTCTGATAGTTATAGCGTTTTTCGTTTCTCTGTCTAATTCCTAAAGTTTTTGCAACGGCATGGGCGACTTTATCCATTTCGTTCATGCTGGCGAATTGCTTGTTGGTTACGGTGATTGCCTGAATCCCGAGGAGCGCCAGTGCATCACGCCTAGAAGCATCCTTTGCGATTTTCTGCGCTCCGACGTGATGAAGATCGCTGTCGTATTCAATGGCAAGACCTTCCTTTGGCCAAAGAAGGTCGCACCTAAAATGATCGTTGCGAATTAATTGAGAGTTGCTTCGAGGGATATTGATACGTTTATTTAGCAATGGCCGGGGGAGCGCATATCCTCCTAAACGACGAGGCAGGGTCAACATGAGTGCTAGGGCGGACTCTCTGGGCGAATCCGAATTATCCAGCAGAAACTTCGAAGCTTGCGCGGCTTGTGCTATTCCTTTTGTTTGAGATGCGACATCCGAATCGAGAAATCGTGCGATTTTATTTGCTCGTGTAAAAGGTTTATGCCTTGGTGAAGCGGTCGAAGTGCTCGCGAAAGCATCTATGCCTTGACCGGAAAAATAAGTTCCGCAAAGCTCAAAACCCAGCAGCAAAAGATCGAGAAAATTCATTGTTTCCGCCATCTGAAGAAAAAGATATTCCGGAGGAATAAGACAGTAAGTTCTGTTGGTGAAGTTTTGATTTTGTGTTTTAGCCGAAGGTGTGCTGCTTGCGGAGAATTTGAGATTCAGCGCGGCATCCGAACGCGCAATGTTCGAAAAGAAGTCGAGATTCTTGCTTTGCATCGAATTCAGGGTCGCCGCAAAGGAATCTTTCATTTTTTCGGTTAGCTTTGGCAAAGGTATGACATCAGGCGGATTGCATTTTACGTGACAAGTAAGGTTTTTGATCGCTCTTCTTTTGTTGCTATCGTCAACCAAACAGTGGATGGGAAGTGAAAAATGAAAAGGTAACGAGTGTCGAATGGATGACGTGATGAGATCAGCTGGATCTTGGGGTGAAAGTGATGAGCGGGATGTTTGAGGTGAAAGTGCTTGTGATGGAAACGTCGGCGACGCGAGCGCTCTAATTTCGTTTTTCGTTGGAGCAGAACATCGGCTTAACGCAACGCGCCTGGGTGTATAGTTCTTTCGCTCAAGCTGATTATCGGTTTTGCGGTAGTAAGGAAGAAGCTCAAGTATGAAAGGCGAACAGTAGAGCTCCAAGGCCGATTTGTGACTGAATGTGATACTCATAAGCGACTCCATCTTTGTCGGTTTGCAGGCTTATGTATTAGGCTATAGGGGAAAACTCACATAAAAGAGAAAGCGAACACACATGAATCTCAAATGTTGGTCAATTTTGGTTATAGAAGACGATGCGGCAATCAATGACGTGGTGTGTTCCACTCTTAAAGGTGAGGGCTACGAATGCGTTTCGGCGTATTCGGGAACTGAAGCGCGCCTCCTTTTGCAGGCGGAGCCTTCAACCTACTCCTTTGATCTGGTTATTTGCGATTTGATGTTACCTGGAATGCCTGGCGAAGAGGTGGTTGCGTTTATTCGCGCGCAGAGCAATGTTCCTATTTTGGTGATTTCCGCGAAAGCTGAAGTGGTGGATCGAGTTTCTCTTTTACGACAAGGAGTCGACGATTACTTGGTTAAGCCGTTTGATCTTGACGAATTGGTGGCTCGTGTAGAAGCACTTTTGAGAAGATCGGCACTAGTTAATAATGCAGCAAAAGGCACAGAAAGCTATGCAATAGAAAATGCAACGGAAGGTGTAGCAAATTACGCAGCAAGTAACGCAACAAAAAGCGCAACAAACTGTGCAGATGAAACCGCGACAAGCTACACGGCAAACAACGCGACCGAAAACACCGTAAATCACACAGCGAAAGACACAAAGAAAAGCACATCGATAAACACATTAAGAAATCCATCAGAAAACGCAGCGGAAAGCATAACGAACAACGCAATAGAAAACGCAGCGGAAAGTGCAATCACCTTCGGGGAGTGGACTTTGGATGAAAACCAACGTCGTTTTGAGGTTCGAGGTATACCGATTCGTTTGACTCGAACCGAATTCGATATCGTGATGGCATTAATGAGGCATCCACGCAAAGTGTTCACAAAGCGAGAGCTCTATGAGGCTGCATGGCGCGAAGAATCGTTTGTCGAGGAAAAAGCCATAAGCACTCATATTTCGAATATCCGGACAAAGCTCAAAGCGACAGGGACTGATTCCTATATTGAAACGGTTTGGGGAATTGGTTTTAAACTTGCCGACTCAATTTAAACTGGCCAATTTAATTTAAATTCGCCAATTCGATCTAAAAGGGTGCTGCCAACCAGTTGCCACCACCCAGGTGTTGCCAATTAAGAAAAGTCGAAATAAAAGGGATCGTTCGCCACTGATTAAAGTGACCCAGAACGGGTTGGGCTATTCGCAATTAGCAAAACGAATGAGCTTGGGCTGGGTTATTCACAATCGTTTAGACGAATGGGTGCGGATTTGGCACTTGGCTCGAGTAAAACGAATGAGCGCGGGTTGGGTGCTTGACATCTAGCAATAAGAATAGGCTGGAGAGAATCGTCGAAGAAAAAGGTGCACGGCAAGATAAAACCGTGCACCTTTTGCGAAAGAGAAATGCTCTCAATTACTATTTAATTACTTGCGAACTACCGAGATGCGCTGTTTTACTTGCGAACTACTGAGATACGCTGTTGAATATGATCGCCCTTTTCGATTTCGTCAACCATTGCAATAGCGTAGTCGGCATAACTAATAATTGATTCTCCCGCATCATTAAGAATGAGCTCTTCTCCACCGAGAAGATAAGCACCAGTACGCTCGCCGTCTGCCTGGAAATCAGCAGCAGGAGAAATGAAGGTCCAGCGCACGTCGGTTCGTCCTCGAAGTTCGTCAAGTGCCTTGCCTTGAGCAGCTGCTAGAGGCTTGAACTCCTCGGGGAAATCTGCACCATCCATGACTTGGACGGTGTGTTCGGGATTCACATAGAGGCTGCCTGCGCCACCAACAACAAGAAGACGGGTTTTGGTTCCGGAAAGAATATCGCATAAATGCTTTAGTGAGGTGCTGTGCTGGGGTAGGGTTTCAGGAGTCCAAGTGCCAAAGGCATCGACAACAGCATCGAAGCCAGAAAGATCTTCTGCACTGAGTTCGAACAGATCTTTAACGATAGCCTGTGGAGCAGCGGTCTTATTTTCGTTGCGTACTACGGCAGTTACTTCCATGTTGCGATTGAGTGCTTCTCCAACGATAAGTTTGCCTGCTTTTCCGTTTGCGCATACAACTGCGATTTTCATGATGGAATCCTTTCTGTAGAAGAGTTTCGCGAATTAGTGCTGCACTATTAGTTGTAACTATGATAATTACAACTATCGACAGCTCACAGTTAAACGCTAATTCGTTGTAATGTCAATAGTTACAACGAAAGTTTTTTAAAAGTTGTAACACTTTCAATTACATCGCAAAATCGCTATGATATTTTCAATTAAAAAGAAGCAGCAAACAACAGCTTTTAAGTTATAGAAAAGACGGGGTATACCAATGCAAATTTCATCACGATTCACCGTAGGGATTCACACCCTTCTTTGCATAGCCTACTTCCAAGACGAGAAAGTGACATCAAACTTCATCGCAGAAAGCGTGAATGTAAATCCTGTAGTCATTCGTCGTACGCTTGGCATGTTGAAAGCGGCGGGCTTGGTAAGAGTCGAAGCTGGTGTTGGGGGCGCTTCGCTCGCAAAGGACCCGAGCGAAATAACGTTACTTGATGTATTTGATGCAGTTTCGGCAGTGGATGATGTTCTTTTTGCTTTCCACGATGCTCCTAATCCTGCATGTCCGGTAGGGAAAAACATTCACGCGGTATTAGATGAAAAGCTCGAATCTGCCAATCAGGCACTTCGCGACGATCTCGCCAAAACGACGCTTAAAGATTTGCTTGATGCAATCTTATAACTTTCTTAAAACTTATCAGAAACTTCCTGAAACTTCATTTCGCATACTTGAGGTGTCGGAAGGCGCGTGCACTTGGAGGACTGACTGAAAGCCTTTAAATCCTTTCTATTGATGGGCGAACCGAAAAATGGAGACTCCCGGTGATGGGTGATTTGGACTGGCGAAACCTTGTTTGCGAACAGCTCGAGAGAGTGGATTAAACTCTCTCGCTAATGAGCAGCTCGAGAGAACGAAAGAAAAACCCTCCAGCGTGCGCACAGGAATGCGAAAGGGGATAACCATGGAAGCGATCAAAACCGTAGGCTTATCAAAGCTCTATGGCAAAAAGCGCGCAGTGGACAATTTGAGTTTTATCATAGGCAGCGGTGAGATATACGGATTTGTGGGACGTAATGGTGCTGGCAAATCAACTGTCATGAAAATGCTTGCAGGGCTCATCTTGCCCTCTTCGGGCGAGATTGAGATTCTTGGCGAAAAAATGGCTCCAGGATGCACAAGCCGTAGACTTGGTGCGCTTATCGAAAATCCGGGGCTTTATCCAGGACTATCGGGATTTGACAATGTGATGGTTCGCGCTTTGGCGCTAGGAATCCCCGATGCGAAAACCATGTCGATAAATGCGCTCGATATCGTTGGATTGTCTGATGTTGCTAAGAAGCGTACTAAAACCTATTCCCTTGGTATGAAGCAGCGTCTAGGCTTGGCGTTGGCGCTAGTGGGGTCACCCGATCTGCTTCTACTCGATGAACCGTTTAATGGTCTTGATCCACAGGCGGTACGTGAACTGCGCACTACGATTATCGATCTTGCTCAGATGCGAAACATCACTGTGTTTATTAGTTCTCATGTGCTCGATCAGCTCGAACGTATGGTCACGCGCTATGGCGTTATTCGCGATGGCGTACTTGTTCGCGAAATGACCGCCGAAGAGGTGGATGCAGAATGCGCGGATTACTTGAGTATTCGTGTGGCTAATCCGCAGCTTGCATTAGCTAAACTTCAAGATTTATTTCCTCAGGCAACTTTCAATATTTTGGCCGATGATGCGATTCGCGCGGAAGGTGGATTGAACCCCAACCAGGTAGGTTATGCGCTGAGTGAGGCGGGAATCCCGATAACAGAGCTGTATGTTCACGAACGAGACATCGAGGAATTGTTTGTTTCGTTGATGGGGGAAGACACATCGCAAGGTGGAACTTCTCATGCGGGAGCCTCTGCTGCGAATTCGTTTTCTAACCAGGGTGGTGGTCGTAATGCTTAGTATGGTTCGTGCTATCTTGTATCGAATGGTGAAATCCCCTTCAAACTGGGCATATACCTGTGCCATGGTTGGATGTTCCTGTATTCTTGCTTTTGCTATTTGGCTATCTCAGCAACCTAGTCTCGGCTTAGGGAGCATCATAGAGGGCAATTTAAGCCAGATGTCAATTTTGCAGATATTTGGCTACTCGTTTGTGAGTGGCTCGTTTATTTCGATGCTTGCAGGAGTATATATTGCAAGTTTCTTTTCGGCGGATTTCAAAACAGGCTATATCAAAAACTATATCCAAGCTTCAGGCGGAAGATTTGCGTATCTGGTTGCGGCGGTTATTGCTTCTCTTGTTGCGGTAATTTGGTTTATGGTTGTAGGAGTTTTTTCTACGAGCATTTCTCTGTTTGTAGTAGGGCAAGATTATCAGCTGCCAACGCTAGAGGATGCTTTTTTGTGGTTCGCTCAAGTGGTCGTGGTAATTACCGCTTATATGATTATTACGCTGCTTGTAGTGATAATTACTAAGAATTCAACTGCAGGAGTAATTGCTGGTATTCTTCTTGGCGGTGGTGCTGTAGAGACGATATTGAATCTGGTGTTGTCTAATATTCCCGGCATGCCTTACGCCGTCCAAATGTGTATGAATAATTATCTTTCAATGGACCTTACGGCTTTAGTTGCGGGTGATTTAACAGGAACTAACGCGTTTTTGGATGGCGGCATTACGCTGGCGGTAGTAGTGGTTTTAGCAGCTTTAGTTATGCGTCGTCGCAGCTTGGCATAGAGCAAGAAATCGAGATGAGGGTAGAAGCAAAGCTAAAACCGAGAAGCTGAAGTAGCGTTGCAACTATAAGCTAGAACCAAAAGGCGAAAGTAAATTCAGAACAAAAGGCTGAAGTAGCAACGAGGCTTGAAATCTGCAGTAAAACTCAAGAACTACAAGGTAATGCCGAGACCAAGTAGATAGGCGCAAAGGCTCGGCGCATTTGGGAAGAGGAAAGCGAAAAGGAGGTGTGCGCATGGATATGGTAATCGTCGCCGTTTTGGTGGCTTGCGTTTTAGTGGTGCTGCTGGTAATTGGTTTGTACGAACGCGAGTTGCGTCGCATGGCACACTTCCTCAATAAGCGCGAAAAGGGGAGCAACGAGCGTGTTGCGGTGGAATTTGCCACGCGAGGTATTCGCGAAGTGGCGAGTGCGGTAAATAGCGAATTGGATTCTTTGCGGGATGCGCGACTGGAGCAAGAAAAGCGCCAGCAGGCATTTCGCCAAGATCTTGCCTCTCTGTCTCACGATATTCGTACTCCCTTGGCAGGCGCTCAGGGGTATTTGCAGCTTTATGAACGCACGCAGGATCCTGCAGAGAAGCAGCGTTGTTTGAAAGAGGCGGCTTCGCGATTAGGGGCAATGCGCGAATTGACCGATACGCTTTTCGAATATTCCAAAGCAATTGATACCGACAATACTTTAGAGCTTGAGCCCGTAGCGTTTGTTCCTGCTCTGGCAGAAGTGTTGGCGGGCGTGTACCCTCAGTTCGTTGAAAAAGGTTGGGAGCCAGTGCTTGTTTTTGATGATGAGCAGGTGACTGTTTTAGCGAATAACGATGCTCTTTCGCGAGTATTTTCCAATTTGCTAACGAATGCGCTTCGTCATGGGGTAGAGGCACCTCATATTGAGCAACAGGGCAGCTGTATGATCTTTCGAAATAAAGTGGCAAATCCTTCCGCCATTAATCCGGATCAACTTTTTGAACGATTTTATCAAGTGGATTCGGCGCGCAGTAGCGATGGCTCGGGTCTAGGTTTGGCCATTGCGGCGAGTTTGGTAAAGCGTATGGAAGGGAAGATTAGCGCGCAAATTATAAGCGACGAACTCGTAATAGAATTGAAGTTGAAGTACCCTAAAGAACCCAAGGTGCCTAATTAGTGCAAAAGGAGTGCGGGTGGATACGAAATTTGCACAGATGTTGTGTCAACTCAATAACGATTTCTACCGTGATCAGGCAGTTTCGTTTTCGGATACGCGCCACGCAAAATGGCCTGGTTGGGAACGCTGTTTAAAGGCGATGTCGTCGGTTTTTCTAGATCAGCCTAACAGTGTGGTTTTGGATGTTGCTTGCGGAAATTTGCGGTTTGAAAAATTTCTGGCATCCCAATTGTCAGAGTGCCATATCCAGGTATGGGCATTCGATTCGTGTGATGAACTGCTTCCGCAAACATGTGCGGGGACTTTGGTGGAAAAGGTGAATGCGGATACGCTGTCCAGCAAAGAAAAGACACATAAAACAGAAAAGACGGATGCAGTAGACGTGGCAGGCGCGCCAGAAAAAGCAGGCGCGACAGATGCAGCAGGTGCGCATCTCCAAATAAACTATCTCCATTGCGACGTGATGGAAGCGATCGGGTCATCGAAGGCCTTTACGTACGGTGTCCCTCAGGCAGATATTTCGGTGTCGTTTGGATTTATGCATCATGTTCCGCTTCCAGAATGGCGAGTGCAGCTATTGAATTCGCTGATCGAGGCAACGAAACCAGGAGGGTTTGTTTGTGTCTCGTTTTGGGAATTCTTAGCTGATGAGGGGCTGGCTGCCAAGGCTTATAAAACACACGAGCGTGCCTTGGCTGAGTTGGGACCCGTCTGGGGATTTTCTTCGGCCGACTTCAATGACGGAGATTTTCTTTTAGGCTGGCGTAACACTCCTGGTGCCTATCGTTATTGTCATAGTTTTTCAGCTTCTGAAGTGGATGCCCTGATAGCGACGGTATCGCATCGCGCAGAATGCGTAGCGCGTTTTCGAGCGGATGGCAGAACAGAAACGCTTAATGAATATATAGTTTTGCAGGTAACCGAATAAATCAAACGGAACAGCGGTCATGTCAGTCGCGGAGCGCTGCGGTTGCAATGCAGACGCGCGTGTCGTGTCAATAACGGAGCGCTGTGGCAGCGTGCTGCGACAGCGACGTTGCCAGTCCAGCACAAACCGATGTCGTTTATCGATTGAGCTCCGCTACAAATATTTCGATGTCTCTGTTTACTTCATTGGGCGCATCGGTATTTGAGTTATGTCCCGCGTGAGGAATCTCTACAAAAGACAACCCAGTCTCAAGCGCCCATTTTTGATTGAATTTTTTCGCCATAGCCGCTTGATCATTTTCGCCCCATAAAAGCAAAGTGGGACAATTCGGTCTACCGAAAGGATTAGAGCTTGTTTCTCCTTCGGTCTTTTCTATGGCTTCAGCAAGAATCCTGTAGCCATGACTTACAAGATTGCAGAATTCCTGCTTTTGATATTGACCCAATATTTTCCGCATGAGGCTTTGCCCGTAAAGGGTGGTTGAGCAACCTTTGGCAGTCATCCGTTGCAACATGGGCCAGGGGATGCTGCGATACATAGTTTTTGTATGCTTAAGTGTGGCAATCTCCCAGGCACGATAATACGAACGTGCTAATGGAGCGGAATCGATACTAATGAATCCCTTTGCGTAGCCAGGGAAGAGCGACAAAAAGGCTTGAGAGACGTAACCTCCCATTGACTGACCAATGAGGATAGGATTGACAATTTGCTCGGCAAGTAAGATTTCGTGCAGCATGGAAGCGAGGTCGTCCATGGAAAATGAAAGTTTAAAAGGACGCGATTTTCCATGTGCAGGTGGGTCCCAAACAAAACAGTTCATCGTTTCAGCGAAGTAGCTCAACTGGCGATTGAAAAGACGATGATCGGCGCTTAGTCCTGGTAAAAAGACCAACCAAGGTGCTTCGGGAATACGCATCTTATGCATGCTTTGGTTAAGGCGAGCCGATGTGACAGAGGCTGCCGCATCGGGCTCGAAAGTAAGCTCTTCTGCCGTATCAGCGCAAGAGTCTTCTTGAACAGCAACACCTGCTTCGGTATCGGAAGCATAGGATATCCAATACGTTATTGTTCCTAGGTCTGTTTTGTGGAGACGTTTTTCCATATGGTTGTGCTGCTCTTTTCTTAATTCTCAAGAACGCTGTTGTAAAAATAGTAGCGAAAAACTGCAACGAAAAATCTACTTCAAAATAATGGTAGATTTTTCGTTACGCTAAACTTGCGGCAGGTCTTATGTATTTCGCTGCGCGAAACTGAAACACTGTGAGGGGATGCATTTCGCTTCGCGAAGCACCTTTTAATCGCGCGTAAGCTTGCGATGGATACGATGAGGCTTTGCGGCTTCTTCACCCAGTCGTTCCACCTTATTTTTGCGATATGCCTCGAAGTTGCCTTCGAACCAATACCAATTGCCAGGGTTTTCGTCAGTGCCTTCCCATGCCAAGATGTGGGTGGCAATGCGGTCCAAGAACATACGATCGTGGCTGGTAATTACTGCACATCCTGGGAAAGCAAGCAAAGCTTCTTCAAGGCTTTCGAGAGTTTCTACATCAAGGTCATTGGTGGGCTCATCGAGAAGAAGCAGATTGCCGCCCTGTTTTAAGGTGAGCGCCAAGTTGAGACGATTGCGCTCTCCTCCTGAAAGTACCCCTGCAGGTTTTTGCTGATCGGAACCCTTAAAGCCAAAGTTTGCTACATAGGCGCGACTGGGGATTTCTGTTTCACCTACTTTGATGTAGTCCAAACCGTCGGATACCACTTCCCATAAGGTCTTTTTCGGATCAAGCCCTTCACGGTTTTGGTCAACATAGGATATTTGGACGGTTTCTCCAAGTTCGAGACTACCGCTTGTGAGCTCTTCTTGTCCGACAATCATTTTGAACAAGGTTGATTTTCCAACACCGTTAGGGCCAATAACGCCAACAATGCCGTTGCGAGGCAGGGTGAAGGATAGATCATCAATCAGAACTCGATCACCAAAGGCCTTATGAAGATGTTCAGCAACGAGAACCTTTGACCCAAGTCGTGGTCCAACGGGAATACGAATTTCATTTGCATCGACTGTCTTGATGTTGCGGGCTTCTGCCTCCATTTGCTCATAGCGCTCCAAACGGGCTTTGTTTTTTGCTTGACGCGCTTTAGGGCTTGAGCGAACCCATTCAAGTTCGGATTTCATGCGCTTGGCAAGTTTTGCCTGCTGTTGGCCCTGGGCTTCGAGGCGTGCTGCTTTGGTTTCAAGATACGTAGAATAATTTCCTTTGTATGGGTAAAGCTGTCCGCGGTCAACTTCGCAGATCCATTCTGCTACGTTGTCCAAGAAATAGCGATCATGTGTTACGGCCAGAACAGCACCAGGATAACGCTTGAGGAATTGTTCAAGCCAGAGCACCGATTCTGCGTCTAGATGATTGGTTGGTTCGTCCAAAAGAAGCAGGTCGGGCGCTTCAAGAAGGAGCTTGCATAAAGCAACGCGGCGTCGTTCGCCCCCGGAGAGAACCTTAACCGGTGCGTCGGGATCGGGGCATTGGAGGGCATCCATGGCTTGCGAAAGCTGCGAATCAAGATCCCATCCGTTTGCTGCATCAATTTCAACTTGCAGAGTTCCCATTTCTTCCATCAAGGCATCGAAATCCGCATCTGGATCTGCCATTTCAGCGCCAATGGCATTGAAGCGATCCACTTTTGCCAGGACATCAGCAAATGCTTGGCGGATATTTTCGATTACGGTTGCCTCCTCGTCCAGAGGGGGTTCTTGCTGGAGGATGCCGACAGAATATCCTGGAGTGAGGCGTGCCTCTCCAGCGGAAACTTCTTCGAGGCCTGCCATTACTTTGAGAAGGGTAGATTTTCCCATACCGTTTGGACCAACCACGCCAATTTTTGCGCCGGGATAAAACGAAAGCGTTACGTCATCAAGGATTACCTTGTCGCCTACTGCTTTGCGTGCCTGATACATCTGATAGATAAATTCTGCCATTTGTGCGAGCCTTTCTTCGGGTTCGGTGTGTTGGCGATCCAACAAAAAGTACGGGAGTCGATACAGGAGTCTTTAAGAAGAAACGTATCGAATGCTACTGCGCCAAGTTTTTCGCAAACAAAGGGCGCATAAATTGATTTGAATCATTTTCGCATGTTTATGTGCGAAGTACAGCCTTATTACTTTTTAATCATGGCATAACTAAAAATGTTTATCGCATTTCGCATTGTTTTGAATTCCGCAAGGCTCTGTAATTGCCTCGAGCTTGCTATCTGCTATCGCGCAAAACGTTGCGCAAGAAATCATCGTCGTAGGGTAGTGTTTCAGAAAAGGAATGTGCAAGATCACTTGCGAGAACCAAGTAATTGTCTTCTAGGCCAAAGCTGGTATCTTCGCAGGGGATAACGACAACATGTGCGAACACTTCATTGAGCGTTGTTACTACATCACGTAAGAAGGAAATATCCTTGCCTTCTTGCTCGCTAACTACATTGGTTGCATAGATACCACCTGGTAAAAGGCTTGTTTTTGTTATACGCAGTGCTTCGATAGTTGCAAGAGAAAGAGCAGGATCTTTTCCTGTGAAGGTGTCGTTGATGATGGTAGCGTAGCGATTAGCGGTGCCTTCTAGATAATTGCGGCCGTCTGCCGTAATGAGTTTGAGACGATCTGTTGCATCGGGAATTTCTTCGAGTAGTTGATCGAGATAAAACCATTTTCGGGCAAGTGCCGTAATAGAGGGGTCAAGCTCCACTACCGTTATCTGCATTTCAGGTTTGGTTGAAAGCACGTGTTTTGGCCAGGCATAGCCTCCGCCGCCGATCATGAGAATTTCATTGGAAGGAAGGTGTCCCTCAAAAATATGGTCGAATGCTTGCTGATAGGCGAATACTGGCTCGTATCGATTTTCGTCAAGATAGGTTGCCGATTCGTATGCTCCCTGTAGTTGCAAAACTCTCACCGGGGTATCGTTTTCGTCTCGGACAGTATGGATGCGAGCAATACCTTTCGATGTTTTCACAAAATGAGTGTCTGTCTGGCGGAGGTAAGTTTGGGCGAGTGCGGCTGTTGCGCCAACGGCAAATCCGACAAGAGCAGCGATGGTGAAAGGTCGTTTCATTATCAGATCCTTGGGTTGCAGGTATGTTTACCTTATTATTGCGAAAAATGACGGTAATGTGAAAGACGGGCTGGGCTAAACGTGCGAAACTTTATCTTTGCCCAATGCCTAACATTCGCAAGATTCCTCCGGTTAAAAAGGGTCTGCAAGGCTTCTGCGGTGGGGAAGATGTTTGCAAGGTTTCCGTGGGGAAGAAAGATAGATGCAGGATTCTCGCAGGAGAAAAGATAGGCGCAAGTTCCTACTGGGGGAATAGGTGCATATCGATTTCTAGTGACGGAATAAAACTACAGAAGAGAAGAAATAAAGGAAAGAATGACAAGCCAGCTACCTTATCGTGCTAAAAATGACAAAGCGGTGGGCCACCTAGCAACCCTCTTTACCATCCTTGTTTGGGGCACTACATTTGTTTCGACAAAGATTTTATTAGTTGATTTTTCGCCTATTGAAATTCTATTTATCCGTTTCGCGATGGGTCTAGTCGCCCTTTTCCTTATTGCGCCAAAGTTACTGCGTTGGATGGGCTGGAGGCATGAGCGCCTCTTTCTATTGGCAGGCTTGTTTGGCGTTACCCTGTACTATCTTCTGGAAAATATTGCGCTTACCGGCACACTTGCAACTAATGTAGGGGTAATCGTTTCGGTCGCACCATTTTTTACCGCAGCATTAGAGCGCCTTGTTAATAAAGGAAAGCCGCTCTCGCTGCAGTTTGTTATTGGCTTTATCGTTGCTATGGTGGGAATTTGTTTTATCAGTTTTTCAGAGACAGGCATTCGGCTTAGCTTTTCTGGTGATGTATTGGCGCTTTGCGCCGCTCTTGTGTGGGCCTGCTATTCAGTTTGTATGACGCGCATTAGCGCTCTAGGGGTGTCGACGATTAAGACAACAAGGCGAGTGTTTGAATACGGTCTGCTTTTAATGATTCCGTTTTTGCCCTTGCTTGGGTTTGCACCCGACGTGGCAGCCTTTTTGAACCCAATCAATATAGGCAACTTGTTATTTTTGGGTTTGGGCGCTTCAGCAGCCTGTTTTGTCACGTGGAATTTTTCAGTCAAGCGGTTGGGATCAGTAGTGACGAGCGTGTATATCTATCTGGTGCCCGTAATTACGGCAGTTGCTTCGTGGATTGTTTTGGACGAGTGTTTGGTTCCTTTGGCCTTGTGTGGTGTGGTTCTTACAATCGTTGGATTGTTCATCTCTCAGTTTTCGTTTGTAAACCGTAAATCCTCTGCCTCGAAAGAAGGATAAGGTTATGGCGAACGCAGCGGAAAGCGAAGAGAAAACACGTCCCGCGGCAAACGCGTGACAACACGCCCTGTGGCAACACGAGTGGCGGGCGAAAAGAAAACGCGCCCTGAGGCAACGAGTACTGTGGCAACTCGCCCTGCGGTAACGCACCCTGAGATAACACGCCCTGTGGCGAAACGCGCAACGAAATCCGTGTAACAAAAAACAGGCCAGAGATAACTCTGGCCTGTTGGGAGCATTCACCTAAGGAGCTTAAGGCAGGATGAAGGACAGTGCGTGAGACTGCAAGAACACCAACACGCAAAGTACTGCCAACATACCAATACTCCAAGGAATAACTTTCTTGAACAGGTTTGACTCCGTCTCGCCCGTAGTAACTGCAGCAATTGCTAAAGACTGAGGCGAAATCATCTTGCCAATAACGCCACCCATGGTATTAGATGCCAAGAACAAGTCGGGCGTTACATGAGCTAAGGAAGCATTGGACTGCGCAGCTTCGTACTGCAAGCTGGAGAACAAAGCGTTTGCAGAGGTGTCCGAACCAGTAACGGCGGTGCCAACCCAGCCAAGCATTGGGGAGAGCAGAGCGAATACTGCACCGGTGCTTGCCAAGAACTGACCAATGGAAATGGTCTGGCCAGAGAAGTTCATGATGTAAGCAAGACCCAGAACAAGCACGATGGTCAAAGAGGAGAAACGCATTGCAACAAAGGTTTGACCAAGCTGCTTAAACGAAGATCCTAACGTAATTTTAAACATTCCCTTATTGGTGAAGAGAGCATATACGATAGTGGTCAGCACTGCAGCAATAAAGAGCATCGTACCGGGGTTAGAAAGTAGATTTAAGGTGTAGGTAGTTCCAGGATCCGCACTAGCAGCGTTCAACACATTTCCTGCAAGTCCTGGGAAAGGAATCTTGATATCGGTGCTTGCCAAAAGGGTAGGGATGCCAAGCTTGCATACTGCAAATACTGCTACAACGATAATGTAGGGAACCAAAGCCATCCATGCGCGAACAGCAGGGAGATTGGTTGCTTCAGCTTCATGAAGAGGAGCCATGCCAAAGCGTTCACGAGCTTCGTTTACATTCTTAGGCTTAACGAACTTCAAGAAGATTACGCTTACACCCAGAGATACCAGTGCAGCACAAACGTCGGTCAGCTCGTATGCAAAGTGGTTGGAGCACCACCACTGAACGATCGCGAAAGAAGCGCCAATAACCAAAGCGTGCAGCCAGCAATCACGAAGACCCTTGCGACCATCGAGAATCAGCAAAACAAGCAAAGGCACTACCAAGGCAAACAGAGGAGCCTGATAACCAACAAGAGCTGCAACATGCTGAGCGGTTTCCAAAGCTACAGAAGCGTCACCTGAAGCAACCATGTTACCTGCTGTAGTGATTGGCGTACCAGCAGCACCGTAAGCAACAGGTGCGGTATTGGCAATCAAAACAGCAAGAGCTGCTTTCATGGGCTTAACGCCTAGAGCCAGGATCATCGTTGCGGTAATTGCGATAGGGGCACCGAATCCAGCGAGTGCTTCGAGCAAACCGCCAAAGCAAAAGGCGATCAGTACTGCCTGGACGCGAATATCGCCACCGCCGACGATATCGAAGAGGCTCTTGAAGTCTTCGGAACGACCCGAAACAGAGGTCACTTCATAGAACCAAACTGCCATGATAATGATGAATACGATAGGGAATGCGCCGTAGCAAGCGCCTTGCAAGCCAGAGAGGAATGCAAGATGTGCAGGCATCTGGAAGGCAAATACTGCAACCAAAAACGCAACAAAAAGAGCGATGGCTGCAGACACATGCGCTTTCGCTTTCACGCCAACAAGCATGATGAAGAATGCTGCAAGCGGAATGCACGCTACCAATGCCGAGAGGGCAAGGTTGCCTGCAACAGGATCAACCACAGCTTGAAACATAGAGACTCTCTTTCAAATCGGGTACAAGTTATTGTTTTATAAGTCGTTTCTGAGTTGGTGCTTCGAGCGAATCTCGATGAAAATCAATCCGAATTCGAGATAAACCATCTAAGAAATGACTTACATTTTTTAACGTACTCATACTAATGAGAGATGGGGTTATGTTTAGCCTTGGTCGATTAACGGTCTGATGCAGGGTACGAAGGGGGAAATGATAGTCGTTCAGTAGCAAATTGCTACCGTTTACGCAACGGAACAGGGGCAATAGGGGGATACTTTAAGCCGCTTAGCTAAAAGCCTTTTCTATTTTGTGAAAAGCTATCCATTTCGGGTAAGCTGTCAACGAGAAAAGAGCGTGAGATACTTTGCGAATGCAGGGTGGTAGTTTCAGGCTTTTGAGGCTTTGTTTGAAGTGCTACGTAATGAGGTATTGAGAAAGAGGATTTGCCATGTATGTAACCTGCCTTGATCTTGAAGGGGTTCTTGTTCCAGAAATTTGGATCGCCTTTGCAGAAGCTACCGGAATTCCCGAATTGAAGCGCACAACGCGCGATGAACCTGACTACGACAAGCTCATGAAGTTTCGACTTGATATTTTGAAGGAGCATAATCTGGGGCTCAAAGAGATTCAAGACGTTATTGCCACCATTGATCCTATGCCTGGTGCTAAAGAGTTTCTTGATGAGCTTCGTTCTTTTTGCCAGGTGATCATTATTAGCGATACCTTTACTCAGTTTGCTCAACCACTGATGAAAAAGCTCGGATGGCCCACACTTTTCTGTAATGAATTAGAGGTCGCAGAAACGGGTGAAGTGACGGGCTTTAAGATGCGTTGCGATCAATCCAAGCTGACTACCGTTCGTGCGTTGCAGAGTGCAGGTTTAGAAACGGTAGCAGCAGGGGATAGCTTTAATGATTTGGGAATGATCCGTGCAAGCAAAGCAGGTTTTCTTTTCAAGAGCACCGATTCCATTAAGGCAGACAATCCTGAAATTCCTGCTTTTGAGACTTACGAGGAATTGATGGCGGCAATTAAGAAAGTTGTTTTGTAGAAAGTCGTTTTGTAGCCACTAGGAAAAGTTTAATTGGTTCTGTGACGGACTTTGGTTATGTGGTGGGTTTTATCGTACGACGAGTTTGACGAGCTTTAGCCCCGCAATAGCATTGGTCCAGTGGCGAACTTTAGTCATGCGGCGATTCGAGATCTCGTTTATCTCAACTGAGATAAACGAGATTTTTTGGTTAATGGCTTCAGCCTGTTAAGGATGAGAATCGTCCGAAATAATAAACCATTCTCTTAGCGGATGATTAATAATTTGTCTGCATGATTCAGGTTATAAGGGAAAAGCCTGTTTGCGTTTTGAAGACTGCCATCAACTTTAGAGTTGCCCATGCGAAGTGGGCAAGTCCGATTTTTAGGGTACAAATCCTGAAGTATCTATGCCCCTTAAGTATCAGTTTGGTGAAAAAAGCAAGTTGTTTAGCACCTAAATAATTAAGCGTCTAAAATAACGTTCGCTATGTTTAAAATGTCTGAGAACAAAGGATAGAGATGGAAGGTACCTCTCAGGATCTAGGGGCGCTCAAAGAAGAATTCGTTCATCTTATGCGGTTAATTCACCGTGAACAATTTCATTCTGCTTGGACGCCAAAAAATCTATCGAAACCCGAAATGCATGCGCTCATGTGCATTTGGATAGCGCGAACTCATCACAAAGAAGCCCGCCCAACGGCGCTCGCAAAGTATTCCCATGTTTCTCCAAGTGCGGTATCTCAGACGCTTAAAACACTCGAAGAAAAAGCATTAGTAAAGCGCGTTCGCTCGGAGAAAGACTTTCGGTCGGTAGTGATCGAGCTAACCGAAGAAGGGCGTGTCTTGGTCGAAGAGGCGCAGTGTGCCAGGTCGCGCTATTTCAATGAAATGTTTGAGGCGATTGGCGTTGATGATATACAGACGTTGATGCGCATCATGCGCAGAGTACTAGATTTCTGCGCAAGTCACGAGGTATCCGAAATGTACGAAACGACGTGTGAGGCGAAGTCAGCGAAGAGGTCTTCGGATCAGCCTGCCAAGGAGGTTTTGGCGTGCGAATAATCCAGTATCTAAAAAGTTCGAAAGTGGCGGTACTGCTCATAACGCTGCTCTTAATTGTTCAGGCATTTGCGGATTTGTCACTACCGCGCTACACCTCTGATTTGGTTGACGTCGGAATTCAGCAGGGAGGTATAGAGCACGCCTCTCCTGACGAGATGAGCGCTGATACGTTTAACTATATTTGTATGCTTGCAGGTGAGGATACCGAACAGGTTATTCGTGATTCTTATGAGCAGAATACCGCAGGAGAAAACGAAGCCAGCGCAGGAGAAAACGGGACCCGCGCAGGAGAAAACGAAGCCCGCAACTATACTTTGTCGGAATACGGTAAGGAAAATCGCGCCGAATTAGATTCCGCCATTGCGCTTCCTCTGGTTTTGGTGCATATGTCTGACATAATGGGCGATGCTTCCAGCTCCGATGCTTCTAGCTCTGGTGCTTCCGCCTCTGATGCTTCAAGTGGAGTTTCGGGGGATTCAAATAACGCCGCTTATTCTTTGAGCTCTTCTGAGGCGCCCTCTTCGAGCGGTGACGTGACGGCGCTCGCGCAGAGCGCAATGCAGTCGGGTTCTTTTGATTGGGCGCAACTTTATTCTGCTTACGAATCGGGTGCAATTTCTAAGGCAGAAATTCAATCCTTTATAGATCAAGCACGTCAGACTTATGGTGTCATTGACGATTCGCTTATTCAGCAGCAGGCTATCGAAGCGGTAAAGGCCGAATATGAGGCACTCGGAATGGATCTGGGAGTAATTCAGCTTCAGTATCTGGCTTGGTTAGGCGCTCAGATGCTGGGTGTTGCCGCCCTGATGATGGCTGCTTCTATTTCGGTAGGTTTTGTGGCATCGCGTACTGCAGCAAAAATCGCGCGTAATCTTCGCGAACGTCTCTTTGAAAAGGTCGTTTCCTTTTCAGATGCTGAAGTGCAATCCTTTTCGGCAGCGTCGCTTATTACGCGTGGAACAAATGATATTCAGCAAATCCAGATGGTGCTTGTGATGCTTTTGCGCATGGTTCTTTATGCGCCCATTCTTGCAATTGGCGGCATCATCATGGTCTCGCAAACTAATCTCGCTATGAGCTGGATTATCGTGCTGGCGATTGTGGTTATTGGCATAGTGATAGCGCTTTTGATGGCGCTTGCATTGCCGAAATTCAAGATCATGCAAAAACTCATTGACCGCGTTAACTTGGTTTCGCGCGAAATGCTTACAGGTATGTCGGTTATTCGTGCTTTTGATAGGCAGGAATACGAAGAGGCGCGTTTTGATGAAGCTAGCACGGCTTTGTATAAGACTCAGCTATTCACCAATCGCGTTATGACTTTCATGATGCCAACCATGATGCTGGTTATGAATGGCGTTTCTGTTTTGATTGTCTGGGTGGGCGGATCATATATTGACTCTGGAGTGATTCAGACAGGCGACATGATTGCGTTCATTACCTATTCGATGGTAATCGTTATGTCGTTTTTGATGATTAGCATGATTGCTATTATGTTGCCGCGTGCAGACGTTGCAGCTCAGCGAGTAAACGAAGTACTGGACACCGAAAACAGCATTCATGATCCTGAAGAATCTCAGGTAGAAAAGCTTGATAAGAATGCGAAGGGTTTGTCGGTCGAATTTGACAACGTAACGTTCGCTTATAATGAAGGAAGCGATCCTGTTCTTAAAGATATTTCATTCGTGGCGGAGCCTGGTAAAACAACGGCGATCATTGGTTCGACGGGTTCAGGAAAATCCACCATCATGAAACTAATTGAACGCTTCTATGAGGTGACCCAAGGTGCTATTCGTGTCGGAGGTGTAGACATTCGCTCCATGAAGCAGCACGAATTGCGTCGCGAGCTAGGGTATGTTCCTCAAAAAGCATTTTTGTTCTCCGGAACAATAGAGTCGACTATCGCTTATGCGAATGAAGATATGGACGAAGATCGTGTGCGGAAAGCTGCGGATATTGCGCAGGCAACAGAGTTTATTACCGCAAAAGAGCAAGGCTTCGAGTCGGAGATAAGCCAAGGCGGCACTAATGTTTCTGGTGGTCAGCGTCAGCGGTTGTCTATTGCGCGTGCTCTGGCAAGCGATGCGCGCGTCTTGTTGTTTGATGACAGCTTTTCTGCGCTTGATTATGCAACCGATGCGCGTTTGCGCCATGCTTTGGCTACTGAAGCTGCAGGTAAAACAGTACTTGTGGTTGCGCAGCGAATCGCGACGGTTCTCAACGCGGACAAAATCTTGGTTTTAGAAGATGGCGAGCTTGTTGGCTCAGGCACGCATAAAGAGTTGTTGTCTACTTGTCCGACCTATAGAGAAATCGCTCAATCTCAATTGTCGGAAGAGGAGCTGAAAGGAGGTGTCGCGTAAATGAAGGAGCAGATTAAGGGAAAGAAGAACGCTGAAGAGCTGAATAGTAAGCACGGGTCAGATGACGAAACGGCAAAGCATGGGTCAAATGGCGAAGCAGCAAAACGCGGGTCAAATGACGAAACGGCAAAGCACGAATCGAAGGGCGAAAAGGTAAAACCCAGCATGCAAGGAGCCCAACCAAAAATGCATTCCGAATCGGGCGTGCAGACGGATAACGATTCTCCCATTGCGGCTCGCGCAGGAGCAGGAAGGCGTCGTGGACATGGCCACGGCCCTGGTGGTCCTCACGGAATGATGCCAGGCGAAAAGGCAAACGATTTTAAGGGCTCCATGAAAAAGCTGATTCAGTTCATGGGCCACTTCAAGATTGCCATTGGTGTGGTGTTCGTTTTCGCGATTGCCTCAACCGTGTTTAACATTGTGGGTCCTCGTGTACTTTCTACCGCAACAACGGAATTATTCGAGGGTATCGGTGCGAAGATTGCAGGTACGGGAGGCATCGACTTTTCTGCGGTGGGAACCATTTTGCTCATCACTTTGGGTTTGTATGCATTCTCATCGGTTTGCTCGTTTGTGCAGGGCTGGTTGATGACTCACGTTACGCAGCGTACGACCTATCTTTTGCGCCAGAAGATATCCCAAAAGATGGACGCTTTGCCCATGGGTTATTTTGAGCGCACGAGCACCGGCGATATTTTGTCGCGTATCACCAACGATGTCGATACGCTAGGCATGAATCTGAATCAGGGAATTACAACGCTTATCACTTCGATTACTACCATAATCGGTGTATTGGTAATGATGCTGAGCATGAATGTGTTCATGACCTTGATTGCGCTTCTTGTCATTCCTCTTTCTGCGATTTTGGTAAAAGTGGTGGTTGGACGAAGCCAGAAGTATTTCCGCATGCAGCAAAATCGCTTAGGGGCAATTAATGGTCAGGTCGAGGAAACTTTTTCTGGTCAGGCGGTAGTGCGTGCTTTCGGGAAAGAAGAAGAGACTCTTGAAAAGTTTCGCAAGACTAATGCCGAGCTGTATGAATCGGCGTGGAAGTCTCAATTCTTATCGGGCCTCATGATGCCCGTGATGAATTTCGTGAGCAATTTAGGTTATGTTGCAGTTGCGGTTGCAGGTGCGCTTTTTGCCATCAATGGGCGTATTACGGTAGGCGACATTCAAGCGTTTATTCAGTATGTAAAGAATTTTACGCAGCCTATTACCCAGCTGGCGCAGGTGTCAAACGTATTACAGCAGATGGCAGCTGCTGCTGAGCGCGTATTCGAGTTTCTGGATGCTGAAGAGGAAGCTCCTGCAGAGGCAAAGGTTTTGGCGCGTGAGGTTGACTGCAATGTTGAATTCGATCATGTTCGCTTTGGATACGATCCCAACACGCCTATCATTAAAGACTTCTCTGCCAAGGTTTCCGAAGGTCAAACAATTGCACTGGTTGGTCCGACAGGTGCGGGCAAAACAACCATGGTAAAGCTTCTTATGCGTTTTTATGATGTGAACGGTGGATCTATTCGCATTGGTGGACATGATGTGCGCGAGTTCGATAGGGATGATTTGCGTTCGTTGTTTGGCATGGTGCTTCAAGATACGTGGCTCTTTAAGGGTTCGGTTCGCGAAAATATTCGATACGGACGACTTGATGCATCTAATGAAGAAGTAGAGGCGGCAGCTAAAGCGGCTTTTGCCGATACCTTTATTCGTACGTTGCCCGGCGGATACGACATGGAAATCAACGAAGATGCAAGCAATATTAGCCAGGGACAGCGCCAGCTTTTAACCATTGCTCGTGCGGTTTTGGCAAACCGCCGAATGCTCATTTTGGACGAGGCGACTAGTTCGGTTGATACTCGTACTGAAGAGCGAATCCAGATGGCAATGGACAATCTTATGAAGGGACGCACGTCGTTTGTTATTGCTCATCGTTTGTCTACTATTCGCAACGCCGATCTTATTTTGGTGCTTCATGAAGGCGACATCGTAGAACAAGGTACGCACGAGGAGCTGCTTGAACGTGGAGGTGCCTACGCTGATTTGTATAACTCCCAGTTTGCTGAGTAAAAGTGTGCCCTATAGGCTTATTTGATAAAGCCTATAGGGCACGTCTGTACGTCTTAATAAATAAGAGGGTTTTATTTTGCTTTACCCTGATTTGCTACCGCATCAATCTTTGCTGCGATGGTTGCTTCGTCGCCTACATAGCGCTTATCGAGCACATTGAAATCCTGATCAAAGGTGTACACCAGAGGTACGCCAGTGGGGATATTTACCCCAACAATTTCGTCATCCGAAAGCTTGTCGAACTGCTTAACCAAAGCACGAAGGGAATTTCCGTGAGCAACGATAAGCACGCGCTTGCCGGCGCGCATCTGAGGCTCAATGGTTTCAGTGAAATAAGGCCAAGCACGGGCAATGGTGTCTTCGAGGCATTCGGCCAAAGGCATTTCATCTGCAGGGGCATCGCGGTAGGGGGCGAGCAGACGAGGGTTGCGCTCATCATCTTCTTCGAGCGCTGGAGGACGAACATCAAAGCTGCGGCGCCAGATCTTTACTTGCTCTTCGCCGTATTTTGCAGCGGTTTCTGCCTTGTTTAATCCCTGAAGAGCACCGTAGTGACGTTCGTTTAAACGCCAGCTTTTAATCACGGGAAGCCATTCGCGATCCATGGATTCCAATACGAGATTAAGAGTGTGAATTGCGCGCTTGAGGTAAGAGGTGTAACAAATATCGAAGTCGAATCCAGCTTCAGAAAGAGCACGGCCTCCCTGAGCTGCTTCCTTGCGACCAGTATCGGTCAAATCAACATCCATCCAGCCAGTGAAAAGATTCAGCTTATTCCATTCACTTTCGCCATGACGAATGAGTACGAGCTGCATGGTATTGTCGGCCATAAGAGTCTCCATCCTTCTTTATTTATGAGTGCAAAGACGAACAAAAGGCACCGAAGCCAGCAGATACTAGAGCTTCGAGTGCATATTGGCAACTCCCTCCCAGAGAGTTTTGTGCCTTTGCATAGGTCTTATGCAGTTGGCGTTGTCTGTTTTGCCAACATACATCTTATAAGTATGACCTTCGAGAAGCTGAAAAGCTATCTTTACTTCGTATTTGGTGCTTTTGTGCGGACGGAGAGCGATGGCTTATCGCTTTACGGAAGCCCACCTTTTGAAATTCTGCCCTTAAAACCTCGCCTTTCAGAATTTCGCTTTCAACTTTTAGTTAAAGCGCAAATATGTGAAAAAGATTTCTTCCACGCGCCATTACTCTATTAATTTGCGCATTTGGGCGAAGGATAAACCGTTGTTAACCTGCGCATTTGGGCGAAGACAACAAAACTAGCTAATTTGCGCGCTTGGATAAAGGAAGCAAATCGCTATGAATTTACACAGACACGAAAAGACGATAAGTCGTTGTTAGTCTGCACTTTTGAGCGTTTGTGTTTGGAAGGGATGCTATGTCACAGCGGCGTATAAAAGCTACGATTTCGATGCTTTTGGTTGCGTTGCTTGCAGTGTTTTCAATTGTGAGTTTATCTGCTTGCGGAAATACTGCAACGCCAACAGGGAACAACACGTTAAAAGTGGGTGTTCGCTCCGATATCGTTAACTTTGGCTATCTCAATGAGCAAACTGGCAAGTATTACGGTTTGGAGATAGATATTGCAAATGAAATGGCAAATCGCCTGGGGTATTCCGATGTTGAGCTTGTTACGGTTACGCCTGATGATCGAAAAGAAAAGTTGCTCAATGGAGAAGTTGATTGTCTGATTGCGTGCTATTCGGTGTCTGAATCGCGCGAGGAAAACTTTGACTTTTCTCCTGCGTACTACACCGATGCCACTTCAGTAATGGTGGAGAATTCTTCCGAAATTACTGATATTGCGCAATTGCAAAATGGAACATTTGGCATCATGTCAGGTTCAAATGCGGGCCCCCTTTTGGCGATTAAACTCAACGAACTTGGCATTATTGGCGATGAAATTATCTCGAATACCGACGAGACAACCCAGTACCAAGGCGCCTATGTGAAAAAGTACGCTTCGTATGCCGACCTTTCTCAGGCGCTTGAGGTTGGAGAAGTCGATGCTGCGGTAATGGACGGCAGCTTTACCGATACGTTTATCAATGAAGAACGTTCGCTCCTTGATATCAGTATTGCAGATCAGGAATACGCCGTTGCAACCCAAAAGGGCTCTGCACTAACGCAGCCCGTCGCTGATGCTATCCAAGCAATGCTTGATGATGGCACCATCGCAACGCTTGTTGATAAATGGGATTAGAAAAGGAGTGCACTATGTCTAAAAAATTAAAGGTAAAAGCGCTACTCCTTGCAGCAGTAGTATTAGCGAGTCTCGTTGTCATGGCGGGTATTTTATCCAGCATGCAGGATGACATTTCGATAAACAATTACCAGGCTGATATTCAGCGCGAGATGGATGAGTTGCCAGGCTTACTTGAGACGGCAAGCGCAGAGCAGGAGCAAAACACAGAAACGTTTGATGCAATCTATCAATCAAAAGCGCAAAGTGTTGCTTTTATGGCTCATAACAATACCGGCTACGAAGCAACTGATGCCAAGATGCTTGAATATAAAGACATGCTTTTGGTTGACAACATTATGATTGTTTCTCGTGAAGGTGAAGTACTCGCTAAAGCGCAAGATACTCCTGCGAATTTTGCCTACCAGCGCTACAACGAACTTCGCAGCGTGTTTGATTCGGGTGAGCCCTCCGCAGCAATGGAGGTTACGTTTAGCGACCAAGATCAAACCTGGCGTTACTATTCGGCACGCATCGATGACAACACGATGGTGGTCATAGAGCAAAACCCTGAAGAGCTTGAGCAGCTCATTAACAATACCTCTTCGATTTCGGCGGTATTAGGTAGCATAAGTGTTGGTCAAAGCGGCTACACCTTTGCTGTTTCGGGCAGAGATTACGTGGTGTCTTATCATCCTAACGAGGAGCTTATTGGCACCGATGCGCTTGATGCGGGCATCGATGCTTCGCATTTAGAGAATGGAACATTTACCTGGATTACCTTCAACGGAGAACGGCTGTATTGTGGTGTTTCGGAAATTGACGGAACCTATTATTTATCTGCGGTTCCCGAAAGCGAGATGATTGCTTCTCGCAATTTAACCGTAGGCGTTATCTTGTTTATTTTCTTCTCGGTCGCTGCTATTGTTGCGCTTTATGGCCTTTTCGTTATGCGAGAAGATGAAAAGCGCGGTTATAACCCAGAAAACTTCAAGACCATAGGCCCTCTGCGCTACAACAAGGCGGTTGGACGCAAAGCTATCATTCTTTCGTTTGTGGGCTTTTTGCTTGTTGCCGTTGTGACGTTTTATATGCAAACGCTCTTTTCGCTATCAGCGGAATCAGTCAGCAGCAATGAGCGTTCGTCTGACATCCAGCAAACCATTATCGAAACTAACGAGCAGGCAACGCAACTTACTGAACAGTACAACGAGCGTTATCTGAATAAAGCTGAAGTGGCAGCTTATATCTTGGATAAGAATCCAGAGCTTAAAACTAAAGAAAAATTGCAAGAGTTGGCAGATACGCTACAGGTTCAGTACCTCTACATTTTTGATGGCTCAGGCAATTTAAGTGTTACCAACTCTTCTTATACAAATTTTGTTTTGAGCGATAATCCTGAGGATCAAAGCTACGAATTCCGCAAGCTTTTGCAGGGCGTGGAATACGTAATTCAGGATCCTATGCCTGATGATATTTCAGGGGAATTACGCCAGTATATTGGTGTGTCTCTGCATGATGCGCAGGGGAATGCGGATGGGTTTGTGCAGATCGGAATTCGTTCGGATCGTTTAGAGACGCTTCTTTCGAGTGTTCAGATCGAGAGCATTCTTGATGGTGTAAAGATTGGACAAAATGGTTTTGCTTTTGCAGTGAATGCGAATGATAAGATGTTCTCGTATTATCCTGATGAGCAACTGGTAGGAAGCTCTGCTACAGCGCATGGTATGACCGACAAGCAATTACAGCCAGGCTACAACGACTTTATTACGATCGATGGCGTTTCCTACTATGCTTCATCTTTCGAATCGAACGGAAACTATATCTATGTTGCTCAACCAGAAAACGAGTTGATGACCGAGCGCGTGCCTATTACCGTTACGACGGCGCTTTGCGGCTTGATCTGCCAAATCATTATCTTCATGTTGGTGGCATTTGAGCTTACGCGTTCGCGTTTTGGAAGAGAGAATATTCCTACGGCACCTGAGGATGATGGGAATCCCGATTCCCGCACATTTGATACCGTTTTGCCTGATGGCCGTGTAACGAAGACAGAATCTGCGACAAGTCGCTGGCTGTATCAATCGCTTGAGTGGGCAGACAAAACGCCTGAGCAGCGAGTGGTTGTCGTGGTGAAGGCTCTTATGGCGGTCTTTGCGGTTGTGGTCTTCCTGGGTGTTATTTTCAAAGATGCGGTATTCCCTGACGACTCTGCCTTTGCTTATGTTCTCAATGGTGGTTGGGAATACGGACTGAATGTCTTTGCGCTAACGGCAGTTGTTATGATTGTCTGCGTAGTTTCTACTATTACGGTAGCGATCCAAAAACTGCTTCATATGCTGGCAGGGGTATTTGGTGCTCGTGGTGAAACCATGTGCCGCTTGCTAAGTAGTTTCATTAAATATGCAACTATTATTGGCATGGTGTACTACTGCTTAATGCTTATTGGCATCGACACCACAACGCTTCTGGCATCAGCTGGTATCTTGTCTATCGCAATTACGTTTGGCGCAAAAGAGCTTGTATCGGATATCTTGAGTGGATTATTCATTATCTTCGAAGGGGAATTCCGAGTAGGTGATGTTATCCAAGTAGGTGCTTTCAACGGTACCGTTATGGAGATTGGCATTCGAACCACTAAGATCAATGATGGATCGGGCAACGTGGTTATTATCCGCAACAGTCAGGTAAGCAACGTTACCAACATGACCAAAGAGTCTTCGTATGCATCGGTTGATATGGATATCGAATACGGTGAATCGCTCGAGCGCGTGGAGAGCATTCTTCAAGATGAATTCCCCAACATTCGTCGTCGCTTGCCCGCTATTGAGGATGGCCCCTTCTATAAGGGTGTTGTTTCCTTGGCAGACAACAGCGTAACTATTCGTGTGGTGGTTATGTGCGATGAGAACGATCGAGGACAGCTTACGCGTGATTTGCGTCGTGAGATGAAGCTCATCTTTGACGAGCATGAGATTCAGATTCCATTTTCGCAAGTTGTTGTACATCAGCCTGCTGAATATAAAAAAGCAACCATCAGCGAACAGCTGCGAGCCGATAGATTCAATGATGATCAAAAAGTTGCTGCACGTGATGTTGGCAACGAAACAACCTCAAACAAGTAAGGATTAAATGGCAAGAACAAGCAGTTCTTGCCATTTTTTTTTGTAACGCTTGTACCAAAGCATGGGCACCCTCAGTCGCAACGATTGGTATGATGAGCGATAACGAGAAAGGATGCTGTCATGATTACGTACGATTTTTCTAAAAAAGTGGTAGTGGTGACGGGGTCGGCGCGTGGCATCGGCCGTCGTATTGCGGAACGGTTTTATGCTGCTGGAGCAAAGGTAGCTCTTTGTAGCATTTCGAAAACAGGAAAAGAAGAATTGATGCAGGAAATCGCAGGAGATGATCGCAGCCGTATCATGGCTCTTTCGGCAGACGTTTCACGCCCTGAAGAGGTAGCTGCTTTTCTGCAGGCGGTGGTTGATGCCTTTGGAACCATTGATGTGTTGGTAAACAACGCGGGCATTTATTCGAAGGAAGATACGTGTGAGGTAACGGAAGAGCGTTACGACAAGGTAATGGACGCCAATTTGAAATCGGTGTTTTTTGCCTGTCAGTGGTTTTTCAAACATCATCTTGCGGCAGGCACTACGGGAAACGTGGTGAATATTGCTTCGGTAAGTTCAGTAACCTATGTGCCTGATAATGCTCTTTATAATGTCAGCAAGGCAGGCGTGGTTACTCTTACGAAAACCTTTGCTCGCGATATGGGCAAGCACGGAATTCGCGTAAATGCAGTGGGACCAGGGAGTATTCCGACCGACTTAAACGCTGCGTTGTATGCTGATCCTCAAAAAGAAATTGAGCTGTGCAACAAAATTCCTCTTGGTCGTCGTGGCACAAAAGACGATATTGCAAATTGTGTTTTGTTCCTTGCAAGCGAAGAGTCCAGTTATTTAACGGGTCAGGTTATTTATGCCGAGGGTGGTTGGCTACTCGTGTAAGAGAAGTACTCTATGACCTGGGAATAGTAGAGGGGTACGTTTATGAATGAAATAAAATGTCCGCATTGCGGAAAAGTCTTTCAAGTTGATGAATCTGGCTTTGCTGATATCGTAAAACAGGTAAGGGATAGCGAATTTCAACGCGAATTAGCTGAGCGCGAAAAGCTCATGCAGGCAGATAAAGAACAAGCACTAGCGTTAGCTCAATCTCAGGCTCAGGGAAAACTTCAGGAGTCTCTTGCGAAAAAAGACGCTTCTATGCAGCAAGGGCTTGCTCAGCGTGATGCGGTGATAGCGGAGCTAAAGGCGCAGATTGATGCTCTGGCAAACGAAAAAGAGCTCTATGCGCAAAATGCTGTTGCAAAGATCGAGCGCGAGCGTGATACCTTAAAAGCTCAGGCAGACCAGATGCGCGCTTCACTTGAAGCACAGCTGGCTCAACAAAAAGATGCGGCAGCTTTGGCACAGGCCCAATTGGCATCAACGCTGAAAGGGGATGCTGCAGCAAAAGATCAACGTATTGCCGAACTGGAAACGCAGTTGAACAGTCAAAAAGCAGCCTTTATTGCCGAAAAGGAATTGGCGGTAGCACAAGCTAAAACTGAAATCGAAAAAGAACGTGATGCACTTAAAGCGCAAATCGAACGCGAGCGAGATACCTTCAACGCTCAGCTAAACCACGAGCGCGACACTTTTAAGACAAAAATTGAACACGAACGTGAGGCAAGCAAGGCGCAGATAGCACTTAAAGAGGCGGAAAAAAATCAGCGCGAGAATGAACTTAAAGCCCAGATGGCAGAAAAGATTCGCGCAAAAGACGAAATGATCGCCTATAAAGAGCAAGAGATTGAGCGCTATCGAGACATGAAGGCGCGCTTATCAACTAAGATGCTTGGTGAAACACTCGAGCAGCACTGCGAGATCGAGTTTAATCGTTTGCGTGCTACGGCTTTTCAGCATGCTTATTTTGAAAAGGATAATGACGCTTCGTCGGGAAGCAAGGGCGACTACATTTTCCGCGAAACCGATAACGAAGGAAATGAGCTCGTCTCCATTATGTTTGAGATGAAAAACGAACAGGATGATTCAACTCATCGACACAAAAACGAAGACTTTTTCAAGAAGCTCGACGCTGATCGTAGAAAAAAGAATTGCGAATATGCAGTATTGGTGTCCTTGTTGGAACCTGACAGCGAACTCTACAATACCGGTATTGTAGATGTGTCCTATCGCTACGAGAAAATGTATGTTATTCGTCCGCAGTTCTTTATTCCTCTTATTAGTATTTTGCGTAACACTTCTCAAAGTGCGTTGGAATACAAAGCAGAACTTGCATTAGTGAAAAAGCAAAATATAGATATCACTAATTTTGAAAACGAGATGGAAGATTTCAAACAAAAATTTGGGCGAAACTATCGTTTGGCAAGCGAGAAGTTTAAAAAGGCAATCGATGAAATCGACAAAACTATCGACCATCTTTTGAAAACTAAAGAAGCTTTACTTGGTTCGGAAAATAATCTTCGCCTCGCAAATGATAAGGCAGAAGCGCTTACCATTAAAAAACTGACGCGTAATAATCCTACTATGAAAGCAAAGTTTGAGGAGCTCCATTCGGATCCAGTGCTTAAGGCTGCTGAAGATAGCGAAGAGTAAACCTGTTTGTTCGTTTTGCCATTACAATATTGGGGTAACAAGCAAATGCGGTAAATCTTTACGACTGTGATATCAAAAAGGGTAAAGAGGGGATTGTCGTGGCTAAAAAGGGGAATAAGAAAAAGTCAGGAAAGAAAGCAGAACAGAAGCTGATCGACGATGCTTTTCGCGAAAAGCTTGCAGCTATTCTTGCTGAAACTGCTCAGGATAAAGTAACGGACACCAAAGATTCTCCTCTTGGCGCTGCGTATCGTCGCGGTCCGGTACTTATGCGTGGTTCTATGATTCCTCAGGACAACACCACGGGCAACCTGATCGCAAGCTCTCACGATCGTCATGATACAGACTGGTTGCATGCAGACCCTTGGCGCGTTATGCGAATTCAGGCTGAATTTGTAGATGGATTTGGAGCATTAGCGGAAGTTGGCCCTGCTATTGCGGTGTTCGGATCGGCTCGCACTGAACCAACTGACCTCTATTATGAAGAGGCTGTTTTAACGGGAGCTTTACTTGCCAATCAAGGTGTTGCTGTTATCACTGGTGGTGGACCAGGCATTATGGAGGCAGCAAATCGCGGTGCTGCGCTAGCAGGTGGCACTTCGATTGGTCTAGCTATTGAGTTGCCTCATGAAGAGCAACTCAACGAGTGGGTTAATCTAGGAATGACTTTCCGCTATTTCTTTGTTCGAAAAACAATGTTCGTCAAGTATTCATCGGGAGCCATCTTCTTCCCAGGCGGCTTTGGAACGCTTGATGAAATGTACGAGCTGCTTGTGTTGGTGCAAACGCACAAAGTGGCAAATATGCCTATGGTGTTGTTTGGTAAAGAATATTGGAGTGGTCTTATGAACTGGACGCAATCCATTCTTGCCGAACGGGGAATGATCGATGAACTCGATACAAGTCTTGTAGTTTTGACTGATGATCCGGAAGAGGCAGTTCGTGTGGCTCTGAGCACTACCAAGCTTAACAAGCCAAAAAAGTCGTACCTATAAGGAAATTGCGCGGGCATCGTACAGACAGCGCGTAGGTCATTGCAATGGTCGTACATTATCAATGATTGTCTGTAGCCTAGTTTGTGCTAATAGCTTTATCTGTTAACGAGCGAACTACTTCAGCGGCAAGGGCAAGCCCCATTGCACAAGGAACAAAAGCATTCGATCCTGGAGTTGAACGACGGCCTTTATGCGGAGTTGTACTTTCTGCGTGTGGAGCTGCGCTGTCTGCGTTCAGGGTTGAATGACTGTCGGCGCAGATAGGCTGACTTTCTGCTACCTGCTCCTGGTTTTCCTGTTTCTCGTCTGGTGTTATTGAAAGTTCGGTTGAATAGCAGACTTTAACGTGCTCAATGCCTCGTTTTCGCAATTCTTTGCGCATGATGCGAGCGAGACGACAAACTGAGGTTTCAGAAATGTCGGCGATACGTAGGGCGGTAGGATCGGTTTTGTTTCCTGCACCCATTGCGCTAATAATGGGCACCCCCGCATTTCTAGCGCACATAATTAGCTCCAGTTTTGCCGTTACGGTGTCAATGGCATCTACGATGTAGTCATAGCATGAAAAATCGAATTGCGGTGCCGTTTCAGGCAGGAAGAAACAATCATGCTTTTGTATTTTGCATTGAGGGTTGATGCTTGCCAGACGCTTTTCCATTGCATCAATTTTGCGCATTCCTACGGTATTTTGAGTAGCAATAATTTGTCGATTGAGGTTAGTGAGATCAACCACATCATGATCGATGATATCGATGGAACCAAGACCTGTTCGCACAAGAGCTTCGCATACCTGTCCACCAACACCGCCAAGGCCAAATACTGCAACGCGGGCATTTTGCAAAGATTCGACTCCGGCATCACCATATATGAGTCGGCTTCGTGAAAACTGGTCTGTCATGATAGTCCTTTCACAGAAAATGGTGCTGTGTCATCATAGCAGGGACTAAGAGATCTGCCGAATAGTGCAACAATGTTTTAGGTAGGCACACAACATAGGATGAATACCGTGAGTTACGAAATAACAAATGAAGAAATAGAAACCTTTATTAGTCAAAATTGGGATGAATTTATAGCAGATGCAGAACGCTTAATTGCGATTGATAGCTCCTTGGATAAGCAGCATGCTTGTAACGGAGCACCATTCGGACCTGGTCCGCGCAGAGCTCTTGATGAAATGTTAGGGATTGCTAAGCGTTTTGGCTTTATGACTTTTGATGGTGATGGTTATGCCGGATATGCCGATATTGCTGGACAAAGCGGGCAGCAGCTTGGTGTGATAGGTCATGTTGATGTGGTGCCAGCGGGTATAGGCTGGACTTTTGAACCCTTTCAGCTTACTTACAAGGACGGGATATATATTGGTCGGGGAACTGCTGATGACAAAATTCCTCTCTTGAGCGCTTTATATGCGGTTAAGTTTTGGCTTGAAAAGGGAATTTCTCTCAATCACGACATTCGTTTTATCGTTGGCTGCAACGAAGAAACGGGCATGGAGGACGTTTCCTATTACTTGGCCCATAATGATTCGCCAGATTTTCTGTTTACCCCCGATGCGGATTTTCCTCTTTGCTACGGAGAGAAGGGTTTGTTTGGAGTTACGCTGAAGCGTGATTTTGAGACAGTAGAAGAACGTACAAACAATGCGGTAGCGTCTTTTGAAGGAGGAGTTGCCACCAATGCAGTTCCTGCGTTAGCCCAGGCGTTGGTCAAAACAACTCGTGAAGATATCGAAGAAGCCTTGAGGACTTGCGCTAATCCTAACCGTATTACCTTCGAAGAAAAAGCAGAGGGATTTTTTATTTCCGCAACAGGAGTGAGTGGACACGCTTCGCTGCCGGAAGGCACGGTGAATGCGATAGGGGTATTAGCCGATTTCCTCGTGCGCTTAAGTGCCTGCTCTTCTGAAGAGCAGCAATGGTTTGCATTTGTAGCTGATTTGGCTCAATCAAACGATGGGTCGGCAGTGGGTATTGCTTCTGCTGACAAGGATTTCGGCAGCTTGACCAGCGTTGTTGGAACCATGAAGAAGATGGGTGACGCTTATATTCTTACTGACGATATTCGTTTCCCTACTTCAATTTCGGGAACTGAATTGCAAGAGACATTTGAAAAAGTTGCTTTTCAAAGAGGAGCTTCAGTTGAAATTACGCGCAATCAAGACCCATTCTTAGTGAATCCAAACACCGCTCCAGTGCAAGCGCTTGTAGATGCTTATCAAGAAGCGACTGGTTTGGAAGTTCGCCCCTTTACTATGGGTGGAGCTACCTATGCGCGCGAATTTCCTCACGCCGTAAGTTTTGGACCAGCAGATCCAGAGGTAATCAAGGTTCCTGACTGGGTGGGCGAGATGCACGGAGCAGACGAAGGGGTAAGCGAAGAAGCTATCAAGCATGCAATTCGCATCTATATTCGTGCGTTTGGTAATTTGGCACAGGTCGACAAATTATCCTAGCAGGTTGTTTTGGTAAGCCAAAAGAAGAAGCAGTATTAGCCAAGAGGAATGGAACGCCAGGTTCCATAGGGTGTGGGCACGTCAATAGATGAGTATCCTACGCTTCGAGCAAACTGATAGGCATCTTCGATGTGGGCACCAATCCTTGACGCATGATGCGCATCGGATCCTACGGTGAGGGGAGCACCTGCGGCCTGGAATTCACTCAGAAGTGCTTTGCAGGGATAGAAGTCTTCAAATTTTTTTATAAGTCCGGCAGTGTTTATTTCTACGCGGACACCACCCTCGTGAGCAGCTTCTGCCATTTCCTTATAGAGCGGCGTTAGATCAATGGTTGGCTGATATCCTTCAGTGCTGAAAAGTCGCGGAAGATCAGGATGTGCCATCGAATCGAAGATTCCACTACGGGCAGCCATGCACCATTCCTTTGCGTAATAACACCACAGAGCATTTGCTCCGAGTTCTTCCCATATTTCGGTATGCTCATCCCAGTCGATTGGTTTTTCTTGCAGGTAGTGAATAGAGCCGAGCAAAAAGGTGGGGCGATAATCGGCTTCGCCAGAAAAGGTAGCACGAAGCGACTTGAGATCATTTTCGCAACCGTGGTACCAGTCTGCCTCCAGCCCACTAATTATTTCTAGATCAGGATAGTGTTCGCGAAGTTGAGCGACGCTTCTCAAGTAATGCTTTAGCTGGTTATGAGCTATTGAGCAGTCAATAAAATCAGGGCGCCCCCAATGATCGGTGCAAGCAATGGTGGTTATGCCTGCGCTCAGGGCTGCTTCCATGTTTTCCTTTAGGGTGCTTCCTCCGTCGGAAAAAACGCTATGAGTGTGGCAATCAACAAGTTCGATAGTATTCATGAGTTTCCTTTGCTGAATGGTGGGGAAGCCTGCCTTTGTTTGATGTTATCGAAGTGGCCTTTTGTTATTGGGAGTCCTCTAGTTGAAGGGGTGCTTTATTCGGCAAAGCGATTTCACCGAAGCGATGGCCTGTTCATCAAGCGCTTGCTCACTGAAGTGATGGTCCCTTGTCGAAGAGACGTTCGAGTAGCGCGAAAAGCACCTCAACCGAACCATCACTTCTGCGGTGTCCTTCAAGGAGGTTTTTCCAGATAAAAGCGCAGAGGCGGGATGGCTCAAGGGGTCCTACTAACTGTTCGTGGGGAATGGTCTTATCACGCATTAAAACAAGTTGAAGACCTTTCTCTATATGAGAAAAATAGGAACTTTCTTCCTCGTGTGCTACGGCAAGGCTTTGAGCGTCGAGAGACTTCATTTGGCCAGACCAGGTTTGCTGGAAGTGCTTGATTGGTTGTTCCATGCGTTCGGATAAGCGGTGGCAGAACGAAAGAAAGTCTTCGTCTTGCTTTGCGTGTAATTCGTTTTTATCGAGGGCTTGTTCCCAGTACCGTCCGACAACCTCCGAGATGAGATGTGCTTTTGAGGGAAAATAGTTATATACCGATCCTACAGAAACAGAGCAAGCATCTGCCACCTCGCGAATGCCTAGGCCGGCAAGACCTTTCTCGCTGGCTATTGCGAAGGCGACCTCGAGGATATTGTCTTTGCTGATGATAGCCTTGTTTCCCATAGGGATCCTCTCACTTCGTTTGAAAGCCTGTATGTATTGTAATGGCGAAGTGCTGGAATAAGAAAAATATAAAGAAATAAATTAAGTGCTTGCATTGCAAAATTTTCGATCTATTATGAACATAGTTCAATAATGAACATTGTTCAGAAAACAAGGGCAATCTTCAGAAAACAGGAGCATTGTTCAGAAGGCAGGAGAGAAGATGATCTCATGAGTGTCGAACTTATTCTTGCAACGTCATCTATCACGCTGGCGCTTGTTTTCTATACGATCGGAGTTTTCAAAGAAAGAAAAGCAGGAATATTGCGCTTGAACCATGTTCTCTTTTTCTGGACTGGTTTGGTTTTTGATGTAACGGGAACCACCATCATGACTTCCATAGCGCAAAGTTCAGCTGCAGCGGCTGCAGCTGGTGATTTCGGTATTCATGGGCTAACAGGACTTCTTGCCATCGTTTTAATGCTCATTCATGCTTCTTGGGCAACGATCACCTATCTGCGCCACAATAAGCACGGTCAAGAGGTGTTTCATAAATTCAGCACGTTTGTGTGGCTTGTTTGGCTTATTCCCTACATTATCGGAATGCTCATTGGAATCCCGATGATTCACTTGCAGTCTACGACGGCGATTGTGATCAGTATTGTTGTGGTAGGGATAGTAGCGTTTTTGGTGCTTACTTCTTCTGGTACCAAGAAAGGGTCATCAAAATAATTTCGCGCATTTCCGCTTTAAAATCGATTGGTTTGCGTTCGATATTGATCTCGGAAAGAGCCTGCTGAACCAGAGGATTGTTCAGGCAGTTCCCTGCCAATCCAACGCCTTGGTGATAAATAACTATAAACATCTGCTCAAGATATTCTTTCTTTATTCCAAGGAGAGGCTCAATCTGATCAAAAAGTCTTGTCGTACCATCGTAAAAATTGCGCTTAAATTCTGCGAGGCGATCGACACTTACATTGGTCTCAATAATGGTATAGAGAATATTTCCGTATTGGAAGTAATCGCGATGAGCGTTAGTTATTCCTGCCCAAATTTCCGCAATAATTTCAGTGGTAAACCCGCATTCTCTTGGCAATGCAGCCATTAAAGCATCAATGTAGGCATTGTAGGAATCGCTGGCAAGTGCTAAGAAAATCTCTTCTTTAGTGGTGACATATTTATACAAGTTAGCACGCGACCAGCCCAAATCGCTCGCAATCGTAGTGAGAGTGATTTCGTGGTAGGGATGTGTCGCGAATTGTGCTTTAGCGACGTTTTTGATCTCTTCAAGTCGTTGAGCTTTTTGCTCGCTGCTTCTTGCTCGGATAAATTCTGTCATAACTTGCTCCAGGTACCTTATTTGTCTTCTCCACTTTAACACAGGGAACATAAAAAGTGCTAAATGCAATTCTAAATGACAGATAGATAAAAAAGGTATTTACAAATTACACAATGTTACTTATATTACACCTAGGAAATAAAGTGACATAACGTCACCTAAACTTATTCTAAAAAGAAAGGTGTAACTATGCTGGGCGATTTTACGTATCACAATCCCACTAAAGTTCATTTCGGTAAAAACGCAATGCAGGCATTAACGGATGAATTGTCGCATTACGGCAAGACAGTGCAGTTGGTATATGGTGGCGGGTCTATTAAGCGCACGGGAATTTACGATCAGGTAATTGCGGCGCTTGAGGCGGCAGGAAAAACCGTGGTGGAAGATGCGGGTGTTATGCCTAATCCTACTATCGAAAAACTTCGCGAAGGGGTTGCACTTGCCCGTGAGAATAAAATCGATTTTATTCTCGCTGTTGGGGGAGGATCTTGCATCGATTACGCAAAGGCGGTTTCTGTTTCGGTTAATTTGCCAGCTGACCAAGATCCCTGGGAGGTGTATTATGCACAATTCCAGGAGCCTACGTGCGAGGTGGTACCAGTAGGCGCAGTTCTTACCATGGTTGGTACTGGTTCTGAAATGAATGGTGGCGCGGTTATTACCAATCGTGAGGCAGGGTTAAAACTTGGCCACATCTTTGGAACCGAGGTATTCCCGAAGTTTGCAATTCTTAATCCTGAGTTTACCTACACCTTACCTAAGTATCAGATGGTTGCAGGTATTTTCGACATCATGAATCACATCACGGAGCAGTATTTCTCCAACGAGGACGACAATACAAGTGATTACATTGCAGAAGGTCTTATGCGCAGCCTTATCACGGCAAGCCGTATTGCGGTAAAGGATCCCGAAAACTACGAAGCACGTTCCAACATCATGTGGACTGCCACTTGGGCGTTAAACACCTTTATTGCAATGGGTAAGACTACTGACTGGGAAGTGCATATGCTTGGTCAGGCTGTAGGTGCCTTGACGGACGCTACCCATGGAATGACTTTGTCTGCGACGGCGCTGCCATATTACCGCCACATCATGCCATATGGTCTTGAGAAGTTTGCACGTTTTGCCAAAGTCGTTTGGGGAATTAGTTCCGAAGGAAAAACCGAAGAGCAAGTTGCTGCAGAAGGCCTTGACGCTATGGAATCTTGGATGCGCGAAATCGGTTGTGTCATGACTATCTCCGAACTGGGCTGCGATGAGTCCATGTTGGATGCGCTAGCTGATGCGACCTTAGTTATGGAAGGCGGATACCACGTCTTAACGCGCGATGAAATCATCGAAATATTCCGCGAGAGTCTGTAGTTGTTAAGGGGTGGCTTGTGGTCGAACTAGGCGATTGACGTTTTAGTCTTGTAGATCAGATTGATACTGAAGATAGGTTCCGAAGAGGCTGTGCGTTCGGTCTAATTCTGGGTAGGTGCCAAGAAGAAGACAAAAGTTTGGAATTTCCGGTTTTTAGAGTCACTTTTGGCAAGTAACTCGAGTTGTGCATAAGTGCCTCGTTCTTTAGCTATCTTTGAAGGTGTCTAGATGTCATCAAGCGGCAGATTATTGTAATAACTGTCGCTTGATTCTTTTTACGATTCTTGAGCGTTGCCAAAGCCTTATACACAACTCGCTTTGATTACCATTTTTCGCCAAAAAAACCGAAAATTTCGGATTTCGAAAAGAATGCTCAGGAGAGATCTCAGGAAGAACCTTAGGAAGGTTCCTACAGAGAAAACTGCACAAGAGAGTACGTGTAATTGAGTCTCGGCCGTTCGACTGCTTATTAGCTTACTACGAGACTCTTTTTGTGATCCATTCATCACATCGCTCCTTGTCTTTGATTCGTTTCTTTATTGCGATTTGAAGTAATCGCTTGAACCAAGAATCAATTCCCTTTATAAATCAGAACGGAAAATGATGTGAGGGGAATTAGTGAGAACAAGATTGACGAGAAACTCTCAATCAGAAGTACCTACTTCCGAAGAGGCAAAAGTTAACAAGATAATTCCGCGATTTGCAATCTATGTTGTAGGCGCATTTTTAATCGCATTCGGTGTGGTACTGAATACGCGTTGTGATATGGGGGCATCAACGGTAAATTGCATTCCGTTTGTGTTTAGTGAAGCGACAGGGATAACGCTTGGTCAGGGCTGCATGATTTTGTATGCCATTGATATCGTCATTCAGATCATTGTGTTTCGGAAGTTTACGGTTCGCATGGCGCTCCAGATACCTTTTTCGTTTGTTATGGGTCTGCTGGTGGATATGTATGACTACCTTATAAGCTCGGGAGTCCTCTGGTTTTTTCAAAGCCCAGATCTTGGTATGGGCATCATCATGCTGGTATTAGGAATCCTGCTCACAGGAGTAGGAGTAAGCATGATTATGAGCATGAATTTCGTGCCGAATCCTCCCGATGGCTGCACACAGGCGCTTTGTAAAATAACGGGGCTTCCCTTTGGGCGCGGCAAGTGGCTCAATGATGGTCTGCGTCTCATAATTGCAGGTGGTCTTGGACTTATTATGCTCGGTCATATTATTGGAGTTGGAATTGGTACGGTTATCTGTGTATTTACTATCGGTAACACTTGCCAATTTGTTGATGATCATTTTGGTCATCTTTATCGTAAGGTGTATAACCCACTCGGAATCGTAGACTAGCCCGAAGCGTGAAAAAATGAATAGTAGACTAGCAAAGAGTGCAAAACAAAACGAGTCGTAAATATTAGCCCGAGGCACGAAAAAAATGAATCGTAGATTAGCCCAGAACGTGAAACAAAACGAAAAGCAAAGGGATGGGTGGCAAATCTTGTAGCTACTGCTCGTTGAACTTTTTTCGCTTGGTTATTTTTCCTGATTTGTAGTCCTCTTCAAGTTTTGCGTTGGCATCTCGTATGGCCTGCTTTAAAGCACGCTCCGTTAATTCTTGCACCGAAGATCGAATGTAAGCATTGCTTGCAACAAAGCGAGATCCTGTAGCGTTTTCGGCAAGATGCCCTGTGTCGTTTGCTTTATCTGCGCCTGTTCCAACTGATTTGTTAGGAGAATAACCGCTTTCGAGAGAATAATTACTGCTCGGTTTTGTGGTGGAATTTAGTGTGTCATCTGTGCTATCTACATCTTTTTGGGCGGCGGCATGTGCGGCCTTGCGCTTTGCGGCTTGTTCTTCTTCGATCTCTCGAGCAAATTGATCCATCTTTTCTTCGACGCTGCTTTTGATGCCAAAAAGCGTGCGTCCACTCGAAAACATAGGACGCTCTTTACCCGTTGCCTCCATGGCAAGTAATTGTGAAATTCGCTGCCATCTTTTTTCGAAATCGTTCATGGGGCAATACTAGCACGCAGGTTTCTGTGCAAGAACCCCCTAAAGTAATGCTGCGAACCTGTAAAATCGCGAAGTTGAGGCGAGGACGGGGCTTTCCTCTCGTGAGACTGGACTTTTCTCGCGGGGGCAGAAAACGAGCATATTCAGGATTTTGCAATATAACCCGTTCACCGGGCAGAAACATTTCATATATGTTACTTTCCTTTTTCTCCTGTGTTACGTCTGGCGTAACACTCCAAATGGGCTTCCAAAAGGTATTACCTTTAAGGTGACTGGAAGTCTATTGGAGAGGTTGAGTATGGAAGTACGTGAGGTTTCCGCGCAAAACACCCCGAGTGATTTAGCGCATGAAGACTGCGCGCGCAATGCGACTCTCGCTCAAAATGAGCAACTGCCGCTTAATGCGTCTTGTGGTCTGTACCGTCCAGAATTCGAACATGATGCGTGCGGTATCGGCGCATTGGCACACCTGAAGGGTAAGCGCTCACATCAAATGATCGATGACGCACTGTCGGTTTTGGTCAATTTGGAACATCGCGGTGGTAAGGGTTTGGAGCATAATACAGGTGATGGTGCCGGCATCTTGTTTCAGATTCCTCATCACTTCTTTCGGAAAGAGGCTCAAAAGTACGGTAATTTGCTTCCCGACGAAGGCGATTATGGCGTTGCAATGCTGTTTTTCCCGCAGGACGCAGCAGGAGTTGAAGTTGCTAAGCGCATTTTTGAAGAAGGATGCGCTCAGTCGGGTTTGAAACTTTTGTTTTGGCGTGAAGTTCCCATTGATCCTCACGATTTGGGTTCCACCGCTCGCGCATGCATGCCAACTATTTTGCAAGCGTTTGTCTCTCGTCCCGAAGAGGTAGCACGCGGTATTGATTTTGAACGAAGCTTATATGTGTGTCGTCGTCGCATAGAGAAGACGGCAGATGCGGAATTTGCACTTAATGACAAAATCTTTTACGTATGCTCATTTTCTGCACGCACCATTGTCTACAAAGGTATGTTGGTAGCTACGCAAATGCGTCGGTTCTATCTAGACCTCTCGGATGCAGCGGTGAAAACTGCTATTGCATTGGTGCATTCGCGTTATTCGACTAATACCACTCCTTCTTGGGAGCGTGCGCATCCTAATCGATACATTATTCATAATGGTGAAATTAATACGTTAAAGGGGAATGTAAATTGGATTCGTGCCCGTGAACCCAATTTGTATTCGCCCATTTTAGGAAGCAATCTTGAAGAGGTGCTGCCTATCATCAATAAAGAGGGTTCTGACTCTGCAATTTTAGATAACGTGTTGGAATTTCTCGTTATGAATGGTCGTGACATGACTCGCGCGGTCTCCATGTTGCTGCCTGAGCCATGGGATAAAAACACTGCTTTGCCCGAGCGCCGTCGTGCTTATGACGAGTATCAATCCATGATTATGGAGCCTTGGGATGGACCTGCGGCTATTGCCTATACCGATGGTAGCACCTTTGGTGCAGCGCTTGATCGCAACGGTCTTCGTCCTGCTCGTTATTACGTTACGCGCGACGATCGTTTCATATTGTCGAGCGAAGTTGGACCTATCGAGGTTGATCCCTCCAATATTTTGGTGGCAGGATGCTTGGGTCCTGGCGAGATGGTCGAGGTAGACACTAAGGCTGATCGCGTCCATTGGAACGAAGAAATTCGCATGCGCTATGCAAAAGAAAAGCCCTACGGAGATTGGATTCGCGAAGAAAAAATCGAAGTTGAAGACCTCGAAGCGCCCGAGAAGAGTGAGCCAAGTAAAGATTCTCAAGTCCCCTTTACGGTACGTATGGCAAAACTGGGGTATCACTGGGATGACGTAGATGAAGTAATTCGTGCCATGGCGGAAAAGGGAAGTGTCCCTCTTGCTTCTATGGGCATCGATGCTTCGCTTGCTTGTTTATCGAAGAAAAATCGTTCCTTTTTTGATTATTTCTATCAGCTGTTTGCGCAGGTTACTAACCCGCCCATCGATGCTTTGCGCGAAAGTCTCGTAACGTCGAGCGTGCTTTATATCGGCAATCATGGCAACCTGTTGGAGGACTCCCGTAAAGCATGTCAGCTTGTTCGTCTTGAGCAGCCCTTGTTGACCAAGGATCAATTTGATCGCATTTGCGCAATTAATCGTGTTGGATTTAAAGCGCAGCGTTTTTCGGCGGTGTACAAACGGGATGCACAGGGCAATGCCCTAGAACAAGCGCTTCAATCTTTGGCAGAAGAAGTAGAAGCGGCGGTGGCGCAAGGAATTAGCATCATTGTTCTTTCCGATCGCGCCGATGCAGGCGAAGTTCCCATTCCTTCGCTTTTAGCGGTTGCCGCAGTACATAATCACCTTATCAGGGTAGGTAAGCGAACTTTTGCCGATATTGTGATAGAGACAGGTGATGCTCTCTCTGCACATGACTTCGCAGCACTTGTTGGTTATTCTGCATCAGGTATTTACCCTTACATGGCTCACGAATGCATTGCTCACCTGGCACAGACTGGTCAGCTTAGCGTCTCAGCTGAAAAAGGCATAGCGAATTACAACAAGGCAGTCATGGCGGGCATAATGGCAATTATGTCCAAGATGGGTATTTCTACGGTGCAGAGCTATCACTCTGCCCAGATTTTCGAAGCGGTTGGATTCACTCAGGAGTTTATTGACTGTTACTTTGCAGGTACGGTATCTCGTGTAGGAGGTTTAGGTGTCGCTGAGGTACAGCGCGAAGAAAACCAGCGTTATGACGATGCGGTAGCGCTTCTTGCATCACCTGCACCCGATCAGCTTCCTTCTTTGGGGCTTACTAAATGGCGACCTCAAGGTGGCGAAGAGCATCTCATTGATCCGGAGACAATTTATCTTCTTCAGCATGCTTGCCAGAAGGGCAGTTATGAAACCTTCAAAGAATATAGCGAGCACTTGCATCCCGAGGGCCGGGCAATTCGTCTGCGCGATCTGCTTGATTTTGTAACTGACCGAACTGCAGTACCTCTTGATGAAGTAGAACCTGCCAGCGAAATTGTAAAGCGCTTTAATACCGGTGCTATGAGTTATGGTTCTATTTCCGAAGAGGCGCATAAGTGCATGGCGATTGCGATGAATCGCTTAGGTGGACGTTCTAATTCGGGTGAAGGTGGCGAAGATCCGCGCCGTGAAACGCCCCTTCCTAATGGCGATTCACTCAATTCTGCTATCAAGCAAGTTGCTTCGGGTCGTTTTGGTGTAACAAGCCGCTATTTAGCGTCTGCAATTGAAATACAGATCAAAATGGCACAGGGTGCAAAACCTGGCGAAGGTGGTCATTTGCCAGGTAAGAAAGTGTATCCCTGGATTGCTCAGGCGCGTCGTTCTACGCCAGGTATCGGGCTGATTTCTCCTCCACCACATCACGATATCTATTCCATTGAGGATTTGGCAGAACTTATTTTTGACCTTAAAAATGCAAATCAAAATGCTCGCGTGTCGGTGAAGTTGGTATCCGAAGCAGGCGTGGGTACTATTGCAACTGGCGTCGCCAAGGGAGCTGCTGACAAGATCTTGATCTCTGGCCATAACGGAGGTTCGGGTGCTGCTCCTCGAGATTCTATCTGGCATGCTGGCTTACCGCTAGAGCTTGGATTGGCGGAAACCCAGCAAACGCTTGTGCGCAATGGCTTGCGTTCGCGTGTAGTTCTTGAAGCTGATGGCAAGTTGATGGATGGTACCGATGTTGCGGTTGCTTGCTTGCTGGGTGCTGAAGAATTTGGCTTTGCTACGATGCCTCTTATTGCGATGGGTTGCTTGATGCAGCGAGACTGCCAGCAAGATACGTGCCCTGCGGGTATTGCAACACAAAATTGTCGCTTAAGGAATCATTTCCATGGTAAGCCCGAATACGTTGAAAACTTCATGCTGTTTGTGGCTGAACAGCTTCGTGAAGTTATGGCTTCGTTGGGATTCCGTACGGTAGATGAAATGGTTGGTCATCCGGAATGCTTGCGCCAGGTGAAGGTAGAAAACAACTGGAAGGCAAACCTTATCGATTTATCGAGCGTGTTAGCTCCAGCGGTTTGTGAATTTGGTGCCCATATTCCTGGTGCAGCAGGTCGTCATTATTTGCCAGAGATGAAATATGACGTGGAGCTTGAAAAGACCCTGGATGCCACCTTGTTTATTCCTATGTCGGAACAGGCGCGCAAGCATATGGAGCCGGTGCACTTCCATGCGGATATCGCAAACGTAAATCGTTGCGTAGGTACCATTTTGGGCGCGACGGTAACGAAGGCGCATCCTGAAGGATTGCCTGATGGATCTATCACCATTGATTGTGCAGGTTCGGCAGGTCAAAGCTTCGGCGCGTTCTTGCCCGCAGGTATAACCATGAAGGTAACAGGTGATGCAAATGACTACTTCGGAAAGGGCTTGTCTGGCGGCATCGTTTCCGTCCATCCTTCCGATTCGGCGACTTACAAATATGATGAAAATATCATCGTTGGAAACGTGGCATTTTATGGCGCAACAAGCGGCCGCGGATTTATTAACGGCTTAGCAGGACAGCGCTTTGGTGTTCGCAACTCTGGTGCAACCTTGGTGGTAGAAGGTGTTGGAAATCACGGATGCGAATACATGACCGGCGGTACGGCACTTATCTTGGGAGAAGTCGGTCAGAATTTTGCAGCGGGCATGAGTGGTGGCGTTGCGTATGTGTTCGACGAATACAACACTCTCGAGGGTCGTTGCAATAAAGAAATGGTCAAGATTGATGCTCTTTGTGCGGAAGATTTGGATCTTATTCGTTCACTCATTGAAGAGCATGTGCGTTATACCGCAAGTCCACGTGGCATAAAGATGCTTTATCGCTTTGATTCCATGGCAAAGCATTTCAAGAAAGTTATACCTGTTGAATATGAGCATGTGCTGAATATCGTGGCAGCAGCAAAAGCTCAAGGAAAAACCCACGAAGAAGCACTTGAAGAAGCCTTTGAAGTAGTAGGAAAGGGGAACTAGCCATGGGAAAAGCGGGAGCGTACTTAGAATACGGACGCCACTATCATGGCGAGCGTCCCACTGAAGAAGCTATTCATGATTTTGATGATTACACAATCCCTCTATCGGAAGAGGAGCAGCAAATACAGGCAAGTCGTTGCATGATGTGTGGTGTGGCGTTTTGTCAGTTCGGAAAGAACTTTGGTGCGGCTCGTGTTTCAGGCTGTCCTCTTCATAATCTCATTCCGGAATGGAACGATTTGGTATATCGCGGATTGTGGGACGAGGCAGCAAAGCGCATGGTATTAACCAATCCGTTTCCGGAGTTTACAGGACGTATTTGCCCTGCTTTGTGTGAAGCTGCCTGCAACTTAGCGTATGTGGATGAAGCCACTACGATTCGCGATAACGAGCGTGCAATTTCTGAACACGAATGGGCTGCGGGTGGACCAGCTCCCTTGCCTCACCCCAAGGCCGATGCGCCTCATGTTGCAGTTATTGGATCGGGGCCGTGCGGTTTGGCTGCAGCTTGGAGTTTAACTCAGCAGGGCATTCGTGCAACCGTCTTCGAGCGTCACGATGCTCCGGGTGGCTTGCTGATGTACGGCATTCCTAGTATGAAATTGCCCAAGGAAGTGGTAACTCGTCGTATTGAGCAACTTAGGGCATCAGGTATTGAGTTTAGGCTCAATGTTGATGCGGCAGATGAAAAAGTTGCTGCACAGATCTGCGCAGATTTTGATGCTGTAATAGTAGCAGTAGGTGCAACTGATGCGCGTGGATTGTCTGCACCTGGTGCAGATGCGCAAGGTGTGGTTTATGCGGTTGATTATTTGACTGAACAAACGCGCAGTCAATTGGAAAACCGCGCTACAACTGTCTCTGCTGAAGGTCTTGATGTTGTCGTTATTGGCGGTGGAGATACGGGGACCGACTGTGTGGCTACGGCGGTACGTCAGGGTGCAAAGAGCATTCGACAGCTGGAATACAATCTTATGCCTCCTGAACAGCGCACGGCTTCTAATCAGTGGCCCGAATGGCCTAACGTGAAAAAGACTGATTATGGTTTACGTGAGGCAATTGAAACGTATGGCTCAGATCCACGTTCATATACGGCGGATACCGTAGAAGTACTGAAAGAAGACAATAGAGTAGTTGGCTTACGTATTGTTAATCTTGATTGGAGCGATGGTGCCCCGAAGCGCATGATGGATACTGAATACACTGTTCCAGCTCAGCTTGTAGTTTTGGCTTGTGGGTTTAATGGTCCTGAGCGTGGTGTTTACGATGCATTTGAAGTAGAAACAACCGAAGGTCCTCGTGTGCGCCCTGTAATGGTTGGTGAAACGCATCAAGTTTTAATGAAGGAAAACAAAACACTAAAGGTGCCCGTATATGCTGCAGGTGATGCTCGTTATGGTTCTACTCTTGTGGTGAATTCGCTTGCTGATGGTCTTCTTTGCGCGAAGGAGGTTGCGGCTGATTTGCTTCGAGCTTAGTACAGCATGCAATTTTTGGTCAGGATGCCATGCGGTTGAACTGAACCTCGAGTTAACAGGGACGTCGAATGTTTCGGCGTCCCTGTTGCAGTTAGAGATGAAATTAATAGGCATGAGTCGCAGGGAAAAGTCTTGGACTATTATTCTGAAAATCCTCCAAAAGTATTTTTAAGACTTTGTTTGAATGTTTCGCGATTCATGTGCGCAATTGAAGTAGTAAGAGGGATGTCTTTAGGGCAGACGCGGACGCAATTTTGCGCATTGCCGCATGAAGTGATGCCGTCGGCGCCCATAATGGCCGAAAGGCGAACCTCTTTATTCATGGCTCCCGTTGGATGAGCGTTAAATAAACGTACCTGCGATATGGCATGAGGGCCCATAAATTCATTGCGCGTGTTGCAGTTAGGGCAAGCTTCGTAACAGCATCCACAGGTCATGCATTTCGATAGTTCGTAAGCCCAGCGTCGTCTGCGTTCTGGCATTCGGGGTCCTGGTCCCAAATCGAAGGGGCCATCAATATCAATCCACCCATGAATACGCTTGAGTGCGTCAAATAGTTTGGTTCGGTCTACCTTTAGGTCGCGTACAAGAGGAAATTTTGAGAGCGGTGCGAGAGTTATGGGTTGTTTCAAAGAATCAACCAAAGCAGAACACGCCTGACGCGGGATGTTGTTGATAAGCATTGAGCATGCCCCGCATACTTCCTCGAGACAGACACTTTCCCAAACAACAGGAGTGGTAGGTTTGCCTTGGGCGTTGACGGGATTCTTGCGAATTTCCATCAAACAGGATACGACATTCATATGAGGCCGATAGGGAATTTCGAATTCTTCCCAGTACGGTGTAGCTTCTGGTCCTTCTTGTCGTTTTATTTTGAGCTGAATGGTTTGAGAAGGGTTGTTATTGTCAGGCATTTTTATGACTCCTTCTTCGCGTGGCTATAATCGCGTTTACGGGGTTTGATCAAGGAGATATCAACGGCCTCGTAACTTAAATCGGGAGCATTGGTGTTGGCATTGTAGGATGCGAGTGTCGTTTTGAGCCAATCGGCATCGTTGCGTTCAGGAAATTCAGGCTTATAATGCGACCCGCGACTTTCGTTGCGATTGAGCGCTCCTTTTGTGATGACCTTTGCTAAATCGATCATGTCTCCTAGCTGACGTACAAAAGGTATTACCGTATTGCTCCAAGAGGCATGGTCTTGCACGCCAATTTGATGATATTTTTCTTCTATGTTGTCGAGTTCAGAGAGGGTTTGAGCAAGATCTTTATTGTTGCGAACCACGGTTACATTCTTGGTCATGAGCGCTCCGAGTTCTTCGTGAAGGGCATAGGGGTTAATTGGTCCTGCGAGAGCACCTAACGTGCGGTAATCGGATTCGTCGTTTGCGACAGCCTGGTCGAATACCTGCGAAGAAATGCTTGCAGAACCCGAGCTAAGTCCTTTGACATATTCGACAGCAGAAGGACCCGCAACTGATCCAGCGTAAACTGCAGACAAAAGGGAATTCGCCCCAAGTCGATTGGCGCCATGCTGAGAGAAATCGCATTCACCTGCGGCGAACAATCCTGGAATAGAGGTTTGCTGGTTGAGATCAACCCACAACCCGCCCATAGAATAATGTACGCTTGGCGCTACGCGCATTGGCACTTTGCGAGGATCGGGGCCGACAAACTTTTCGTAAATATCGAGAATTCCACCGAGTTTTACGTCGAGAATTTCAGGTTTTATGTGGGATACGTCAAGATATACAACATTCTTACCATCAATTCCGAGATGCTGATTTACACAGACATCGAATATTTCTCGCGCAGCAATATCTCGAGGCACCAAGTTTCCATAGGCGGGATATTTTTCTTCGAGAAAATACCAAGGTTTTCCGTCTTTGTAGGTCCAGATACGCCCACCTTCACCACGGGCAGATTCACTAATGAGACGGTTTTTATCCTCTCCCGGGATAGCGGTTGGATGGATTTGGACAAATTCGCCATTGGCATAAAGCGCACCTTGTTTATAAACGCGTGCTGCAGCATAGCCTGTGTTGATAGTTGAATTGGTAGATTTCCCAAAAACGGCTCCGCATCCACCTGTTGCTATTATTACTGCCTCGGCTGGGAAGGAACGTATTTCCATCGAGGATAAATTTTGGGCGGTAATCCCACAGCAGGTTTCGTTATGAATGATGGCGGAGACAAATTCCCATCCTTCAAAAACATGAACTTTGCCTTCAACTTCAAGGGCTCGTACTTGTTCGTCAAGAGCGTAAAGAAGCTGCTGGCCGGTGGTTGCTCCAGCAAATGCGGTACGACGCTTCTGAGTTCCGCCAAAACGCCTTAAATCAAGCAATCCTTCTGGGGTTCTATTAAACATAACTCCCATGCGGTCAAACATATGAACAATGCGGGGTGCAGCCTCAACCATGCCGCGAACTTGGTGTTGATTTGCTAAAAAATCTCCTCCATAAATTGTGTCATCGAAATGCTCATCTATAGAGTCGCCTTCGCCTTTCGTATCAAGTGCGGCATTGATGCCTCCCTGGGCGCATGCTGAATGAGACCGTTTGACAGGAACAAGAGAAAAAAGATTAACCGAGAGTCCTGCTTCGACAATTTTTAAAGTTGCCATTAATCCGGCAAGTCCACCGCCAACTACGGCAATCGTTCCTTTACTCATATGAAATCCTTTCAAAAAAGTCATAAGCAAATGCCAGGGAAATCAATTAGGAATGCGGGGTTTTCATAAAAAGGTCATTTGGTAAGCGAGGTACCCTGGACTGTTTGGGCTATCGATAAAGTGGTAAGTAAAACAATCAAACGAACGCAAAGAGCGCTTTCATGCTAAAAGCAGCAAAAACAAAAAATACAACGATGAGAATATATTCGGATATTTTTTGCGATCGGGGAGTAAGGGTGATGCCCCACGTGATCAGAAAAGTCCAAAGTCCATTTACGAAATGATAGACACAGCAAAGAAGACCAAGGGCAAACAAGGTAAGCCCGAGAGGATTGCCAACAATGCCTGCGACCATGGCAAAACTGGGGTCTACGCCTGTAAGTTCAACTTGAAGTTTTGTGCCGTAGATATGCCACGCCACAAAGAGAAGGGCGATAAGTCCCGTAATCCGCTGAAAGACATAGCGCCAATTACGGAAATAGGTAAAAGTGCCTACGGTAACGCTTGAAGTAAAAGCTAAATACACGCCATAGAGTGCATGAAACAATAACGGCAGGAAAATAATGAAGGTTTCGAGCACTATTTTGTAGGGCATGTGCGCTAAGAAGGTGCCTACCGTATTGTAAGGGGCGCTTCCCCAATTGGCAGAATAATTTACCAGCATATGAAAGCAGAGAAATATTCCTAAAGGAATAACTCCCGCAAAGGAATGAAGCTTGCGTAAAAATGGTGTAGTGCGATTAACCACGCGCGTTGTGTTATTCATTGATCCCCTTTTTGATGACATGCAAGAAAATGCTTAGCAAAGGACTTCAGTTAAAACATAAAAGACGCAACGGGAAAGTTTTTCGCCGAATGCTGTTTGAATAAGCTTGTGCAAGATTTATACATTCCCTCTTTGTAAAACCTATTTGCACAACATAAAAAACCCTCTGACTTGCATTAATAGGAGTATAGCGCTCTTTTCGGTTTCAAACGGAGGCAAGGTATTTTCTTTGCACGCTAAAACTGCCTAAATTGATATTTATGGGCTATGAAATGGCCTTTCGTTCTCTCGATAATGCGACGGAGTGTGTCTCAGTGTTTAATTGACGCTTTTTGTTCTAGTTGTTATACTTCATATATAACAGATATAACAGATATAACAGACTGGTTTTTCGGGCGGTGATCAACGTGATTATTCGAATAAATAAGATGTCTGAAGATCCGATTTATATTCAAATTCGAGAACAGATAATTGCTGCAATAGCACAAGGAGTTCTTCGCCCAGGTGATAGCTTACCGAGCGTCCGATCTTTAGCTAACGACCTGGGAGTTAATCTGCATACGGTAAATAAAGCATATGCCGTACTGCGCGATGAAGGATATCTCATCATGCGAGGCAGATCGGGTGCTTTTGTTGCTGAGCCTCTTCAGGAGTCCTGCGCAAAAGCGTCAATTGCACAGGAGCAATTGCGAGAGAAGCTGAGAATTCTTGTTCAGGAGCATAAAGCCTTAGGGGGATCAGCGCAGACCTTTTTAAGCGAGGCGGAAACGCAAGTGGCACAAGTGTATGGAGACCCTGGAGTTGCGGGCGCAAAACGAAACGTTTCTGTACTGGGACTTGATGAAAAAGGGGAGATGCTTAAGCAGGAGAGGTTTAGTAGCGGTTCTCTTTCTGGTGCTTCTCGCCTATCAGATAAGTTCCATTCGCAAGAGGGGTAGGAGGTAAGATCATGTCTGTGGGAATTGCTCTCGTTTTTGTAGTCATATTTGCCTTGATGGGATTGCTTCTTGCCGCAACCCCTTGGTTGATGAAAAAGCAAGAGTGCTTTGCGGTTACGGTTCCTGAATTTGCTCAAAACGATGCACGCTTGCGTATGTTCAAGCACCGATATGCAGCGATAATGCTCATTGTAACTATTGCCAACTGTGTAATTGTGGGAGCAATATTCTTGCTGGGAGCTTCTTCTGAGGGTTCGTCTGCTTCGGTTGACTTTTCGACAGTATCTGCTTCCTTGTCAGAAAGCAGTACCTTTTTGGTTTGGTTTCTTATAGGGGGCTCACTTCTTCCTCCCCTTATATCTTTTGGATTAATGCTCTATTACCGTCGTAAAGTTACTGTTTTAAAAAAGAAAGAAGGTTGGGTCGCACAACGGGACGAGCATGCTGCAGTGTCAGGAGAAGGCGATATTCCAAAGCCTTTGTCTTTGAAATGGAATTGGCTTTACGTGGCGGTTATTGCCTCTACTGCATTAATTGGATTTGTTGGCTACCCTCTTATGCCCAACATGATTCCTATGCATGCTGATTTTTCTGGCAATGTGACAGACTATGAACCTAAGTCTTTTGGAGTGGTGGGGTTTCCTGTTTTTGTCCAGACCTTTATGGCAGTCTGCTTTTTGGTCTGTCATGTAATGATTCTTCGTTCTAAACAACCCATTGATCCGCAACGTCCGGTTACCTCTGCACTTGCGTATGGGATGTTTGCTCGTGCCCAAACCATGTATTTGTTGGCAGTGGGGGTACTGATTTCTGCAGCTATTGGGTTACTTTTTATGTTGTCAGCACTTGATTGGATATCATTAGGCCAAGTGGCAATTGTGATCATGGTGCTCGTAGTGGCAATCTTAGTTCCGGGCGTGATTATCTCTGTAGTATATGGCCAGTCTGGTGCGCGGATGATTCGTCGCTTGAGCGAATCGAGCGAAATTCTTTCCGACGATGATTCGTATTGGAAGTTGGGTATCTTTTATTGGAATCCCCAAGATCCAAGCGTGGTGCTGCCTGAACGCTTTGGCATTGGATGGACTTTTAATTTTGCACGTCCGATTTCCTGGCTAGTAATTGGTTCTTTTGTTGTGCTGACGATTGTTTTTGTTGCGGTAATTGGTGTGTTGGTAGGGGTGTGAAAACATGAAACGAATCTTGTTCTATTTGGCATTTGCTTTTATTCCAACTTGGCTTTATTGGTTTGGTGTTTCATATCCATTGGCGCAGGAAGTAAACGGAGGGCTGGCATCCTCTTCGCTGCTGCAACTCTCTATTGCACCTGCAATGTTTTTCCCTGCAATTGCGGTTGTTCTCACTCGTTTGATTACTCGTGAAGGCTTCAAGCCCGCGTTTATTTTTCCGGTTGCTTTTAAGAAAACATGGAAGTTTTGGCTTTTAGGTTGGTTTGGTCCTTCATTTCTTGTTCTGGCTGGTGCGGCGGTTTATTTCATATTAAATCCGAATGACTTTACCCTAGACGACGCGCTGATGATTACTACCTCTTTTGCTTCTGCGGGAATGACTGACGTAAGCGCCGAGCAAATACATGCGTTAATTTCAGTACAGCTTGGGTTTGGTATTTTGGTGGGACCCCTGTTGAATCTTATTACTGGATTTGGTGAAGAATGGGGCTGGCGTGGGTACCTGCTTCCTAAGATGATACAACGCTTCAAGATTGTACCTACTCTGTTAATCTGCGGAGTGATTTGGGGGCTTTGGCATGCGCCAGTAACAATCCTGGGGCACAATTACGGGATTGGATATTGGGGATATCCCGTAACAGGTATCCTTGCTATGTGTGTACTGTGCATCGTAATGGGAACCTTTTTAAGTTATGTGACGCTACGTTCGGGTAGCTGTATTCCGGCGGCGTTGGCGCATGGTGGATTTAATGCGATGGTTTCAGCGGGGATGCTCTTTTCGTATACGGGCGGAGACAGCTTTATCGGTCCTATGGCAACAGGAATCTTAGGTGGTTCTGCTCTTATTGTCTGTGCGGTAATTATGGCGATTCTTCTGGTAAGAAGCGAAAGGCGAGGGGAGGCGCTTATGCGTACCCGAGAGAACCTTCAATAGTTGTAATTGGGGCTTGGCAATTTTGGGTCAGCGAAGATAGATAGCATGCCCTTTCAATACGCGGTAAGATGGATAAAATTAAGCAAAAACACTGCGTTTTACATGGAGTAATAATTCAAAAAGGACGCTGACATGAAAAAAATGAATCGGCATGTTTCAGATACCGTATTGATGTTTGAAGGCGGAGGTATGCGCGCAAGCTATACCTCCGCAATGGCATCTCTCTTAATGGAGCAGGGTATAACTTTTGATTACGTCTGTGGCATTTCTGCTGGCGCAAGTAATACGGTCAATTTTCTTTCGGGGGATATCCAGCGAACACGAGAGAGCTTTGTTGATTTAGTAATGGAGCCCGAATTTGGCGGGCTCTCAACTTTTTTACAAGGTAAGGGAATGTTTTCTGCTGAATGGATTTACGAAGAGACCGGCTTGCCAGGAGGGGTACTTCCTTTTAACTTTGACGCATTTTGGAATAATCCTACTCCTTGTGCAATTCAGGGCTTTGATCGCGATACGGGAGAAACGGTCGTTTGGCACAAGGAAGATATGGCGACGTTGAAAGATCTTATGGTTCGCGTTCGTGCAAGCAGTACCTTGCCTTTTGTTATGCCCGCAGTCCATATTGATGGTCATGTATATTACGATGGCGGATTGGGACAGGGCGCAGGAATTCCTTTGCAGCTCGCGCTGGATTCAGGCTGCTCTCGGATTTTTGCCATTTTGACACGTCCAAAGGGTTTCAGAAAACCTGCTCCTGACATTGGTCGTTCTGCTCGCATGATTGCAAATAGCTACCATAAATATCCCTATGTACGCGAAGCGCTGCTGACGCGCAATGAGCGCTACAACGCTGAATTGGAAAAGCTTGAGCAGCTTGCAGCAGAAGGCAAGGCTTATATTGTTTATGCCGATAAAATGGCGGTCGAAAATAACACTACTGATATTAAAAAGCTACGTTCGAGTTATTTTGATGGATACAATCAAGCACAAAAGGAATTTCCCCGTTGGCTTGAATGGTTGGGGATTGAATAGAAACAAATTGAATAGAAACACGCCATTTATAATTCTTTGTTTGCCGATAATTGAGTAGAGGGTGACAAGAGCCTATTGTGCTCTGCCGCCCTCATTTTGTTAATAGTTTCAGCCTGTTGAGGGCGCGAAGCGTCCAAAACAATGAATCATCCACTATGCGGGTGATCAGTAATTAATGACTTCAGCTTGCTGAAGATGTGAAGTGTCCAAAACAACGAATCATCCGCTGAGCAGATGGATATTGTTTCTTAAAACTACGCCTTAAGCGGTCGGTTTGGATTTTGACACATTTTAGGCTCGTGTGTATTTTTGTGTTTGACTGTTTCAGAATAATATTCCACAAATGTGAAATATCTTATCTAAAAAATAAACACTAATATTGAAAATGTTGTATAAATTCGTGGAGCTCGAAGCGATATTTAGGGATTCGTGAATTTGAGAATTGTTTTTAAATTTATTTTATGCACACAAGACCAAAATGTGACAAAACTTGCAATTCGCAAACATGAAAGTGCACGCAAGTTGAAAATGTGGCAGATGTAGTGACTGCTTTGATGACGAATTTGCCGATTACAGCAGCGGTGGGCCTGGCGATTGCTGCGACGGTAGATTTGGTGGTTGTTGTAGCAGTGGTGGATTTAGCAGTCATTGCTGCAGCGATAGGTTTGCTGATTCAACAGCGGCGTGCCTGGCGATTGCTGCGATGATTTCTACACCAACCTGCTAAAAATCAGCAACTTTAGACACTAGAGAGATCTAACGCTAGAGAGGCCTTACGCTGGTGGTGTTTAATACTAAAGATGCATATCGCAAGAGGGCTAAAACCCCACGGTCCTACATAAAGGTAATACCTAGCAGCTCAAATAAACTTCCCCAAGCTACCCCTATAATAAGGAGCCCGACAAGAATAAAAATGTTTTGTCGAAGGCGATGATTTTCACTGAAGAGAACAAGAATGCCTACTCCAGCAGATACGAGTAATCCTGAAATCATTGCTCCCGTTCCCAGCATGCCATCAAGATAAAGCTGAGTGATGACTACGCTTGCTCCGCAATTAGGAATTAAACCTACTAGCGCAGATCCAAAAATGGCAATTCCAGGATTCGTTGCTAAATAATTTGTAATGACATCCTCGCCTGCAAGCTCCATCACGGCTACGAGTGCAAATGAGATGAGATACACAATGATGGTCACCTGAAGCGTATGCTTAAGCGCACTTATCAGGATATCTTTCCAGCTGCTTGATTCTTCGGAAACGCTGCAGCTGGGATTGTGGCAGTGATGATGAGAAAAGGGCTGTTCGAGCTCTGTCCCGGTGAGGTGATGGCCATGGGGGCAGGTGCAAGAAACGGGATTATTGTGTGAATTGGCGCAGGAGATGGAATGCTCATGGGAGCAGGCGACTCCGGCTTTGCGCTCATGTCCATGGTCGTGGTCGTGGGCATGCCCATGCTCGTGCTTGTGGTCGTGGGCATGCCCATGTTCGTGCTCATGCTCGGACTCATGTTGGCGATCATGTTCGTGTTCGTACTCGCGATTTTCCGTGTGGGTGCAACTAACGCCATGACCAAGGTCACGTAAACGTTTCTCTTCATGCTTTACTTCAGACCTAACGCGTAAGCGCAAAGCTCCATCAATGGCGAATCCCATGATCATACCAATAGCAATTTTTGTTCCAATTATCGAAAGCATAATAAGGGGATCAACCTGCTCAGCGATAAATAGAGGAAGCATTTCGTCTGAAGTAGATAAAAATACTGCAAAAAGGGTGCCAAGCGTAATTGCGCGACTAGCATAGAGCGCAGAACCTGCAGCGGAGAATCCGCACTGAGGAACAGCGCCCAAAAGAGATCCTACAAAAGGACCAGCTATGCCAGCTTTTCGTACTAGGACAGCTGCTTTATTGCCTGCCTTATGTTCGAGAAGCTCAAGCAGAATATAGGTAGCGAGCAAAAAAGGAACCAAATAGATGGTGTCTTCAAAAGCGTGTTCGAGAAGGTGGGGGAGAAGTTCCATTTATTAAGCCTCCGCATCTTTGAGGCATTTTTCGCATAAGCCATACAGTACGGTTTTGGCTGGATTAATGCGCACATGGTGATGTTCAATGACGTGCTCATAGAGATGTTGAAGCTCTCCGCAGTCAATAGGAGAAAGATCGCCGCATTGCTCGCATTTTAGAAAGAAATATACATTCTCGGGCGAATTTTGCAGATAGCGATAACAAACTCCATCGATGCCTTCGATGACGCAACGTGTAATAATGCCTTCTTCTTCGAGGCGATCAAGGTTGCGGTAAATCGTCGCGGTGCCAACTTTCTCATGTCGGGCTCTGAGGGCTTCGGTTACGTCTTTGATAGTGATAAAAGAGCCTTGATGCAGGCGAATGCAATCGAGAATCAATTCTTTTTGTTTAGTTTTATATTGTCGCGGAGACGACATACTGCTTCTCCTTCGCAAGGTTTAGGTGCAAAAATGAAAACGATTCTCATTTTATGGAATACCGAGAGAGAGTCAACGAATTTGAGAAAGTTTCTCAAATTTAAAAAAGACGAGGATTAACCACAAAACGGCTGATTAATTGGAAAAAGTCTGACTAACTTCGAGCTTAGGGTTTGGGTAATGATCGTATTTGGCTACAAGAATTAAGGCTTTTTTGACATGTTTGTGATGCCTTTGTGTGATAATTGTGAATATAAGAAGGGTAATTCGTTATTAAAAGGTTGCTTAGCAGTCTTTTAATAAAGCTAAAAGGGTGGGTCTTCTTTGTGGTAAGAAGATTTCTCCTATTGGAAGGGGAAGCCATGGACGAAAAAGATAAGAATATCCTGCAGCCTCAGCAACCGGGCGAAGAAATAAAAGAAACATCTCAACCAGCTCAGCCAGAACAGGCGCCGCAGCCGACTCAGCCTGCACAACCAGTTCAGCCTGATCAGGCAGTAGAGTCGCAGCCAGCGCAACCTGCTCAACCAGCGCAACCTGCTCAACCAGCGCAACCTGTTCAGCCCGCAGAGTCAGCTGCACCAATGCCGCAAGTTCAGCCTCAGCAGCCAGCCGAACAACCAGTCCAACCTATTCAGCCTGATCAGCCAGCGCCGCCTTCTGGTGAGCCTGTACAGCCTCCGACATCTGAGGTCCCTGCAACACCAGCAACGTCGCAACCCGCACAACCGGAGCAGCCTCAACCAGCGCAACCCGCACAACCGGAGCAGCCCGAGCAACCAGAGCAGCCAGCTCAACCCGCACAGCCAGCGCAGCCGGCTCAACCCGAGCAGCCTACTCAGCCATACTCAGGTACTCCACAACCGCAGCCTGCTGTTCCGCCACAACCTGGCCAAACTCCAACGCAGCCAATGCAACCTGGCGCTGCGCCTCAACCAAAGGCGGCACCTCAACCACAGCAACCTGGCGCTGGATACGTACCACCTCAACCAACATCAATTCCTGGTGCAGGTGTAGGGATGAAGCCTAAGGGCACAGCGGCTTTGGTTTGCGGTATTATTTCGATCCCTGTCGCGTGGTTCAGTCCTCTTATTGCTGTGATTTTGGCGGTAGTGGCTATTGTTCTCTCGCGTCGTGCCGTAAAACAAACTGGTAAAAACGGCAAGACAACAGGTGGTTTGATCTGTGGCATTGTAGGTATCGTGTGCGCCATAGTGTCGTTTATTGTCGCCATGGTTTTGTCGATATCTCTTATTGGTGGCTCCTTAAGCGGAACAACGCAATCATCTTTTTCGGGTAGCACTTCTACCGAGTCGACAAGCGACCTTACTGCTGACGAGCAGGCATGCTACGATTTGGGCATTGCAAAACTTGAGCAGCTTAAAAATCAAGACGGAGAAATTGTTACCTATCTTGCCACCGAGCTTGATCAGGGGTTTGAGGAGAGTATGGGCGTAACTCATGAAGACCTGGGTACCAATTCGGAAGATTTGGCTCGCTGGATGCTTACTGATTTCAATTACACCTATGACGGAGTTTATGTAGACGAAGAAGAGGGTACGGCAACTATGTACGCCGATCTCGAAATGCGTGACTCCTTCTTATTCATGAACAACTTCTACGATTTGGCAAATGATTTTGTTAATTCAGGAGAGGCTGAATCGATGACAGCCGATGAAGCAGCGCAGCGATTGGGCGAATATTACAAGCAGGCCATGGATGAAACCACTGACATGACGAGCTACTATACCGCAATCGATTTTGTTAAGAACGCTGATGGCACCTGGTCTGTTGACGAGGACGCATGGAATGACGAACTGGGCTTTATGTTTGGCATTTATTAATCCTTGTCTTAGTTCTTCTGTTTAGGCACAACTGCCGCGAGAGTAATTTCTTGCGGCAGTTTTTTTATGGTTCTTCCCTGGAATCTCGATGCTTGTTTCTTGTATGCTCTACGAACAGGCAGGGTACGTACAAGTTAGCTACTATAATCTGAATACAAGCTCGAAAGAGTAACCGCAAGAGTAACAATAGCTCGCAGAGAGCACGAACGTGAACTGAAAACGCTTAGAGAAGCGTACTCAGAGAGGATACGAATTCAGCTCGTATGCAAGGAAAACATCAAAAACAATCAAAGCTACAGGCTTCTTTTATAGACAAAGCGCGTCAAATGACGCAAAAAATTACTTCTTCTCTTCCCGGCACTTCTCGATCTGAATCGCAGGAAGAATCTTATGGAGGGCCTGCGCGTACTCAGGCAGATCAGTTTGGCGATAGGAGAAGACAGCGAAGAGCTTCCCGCAAGCAAAATGTAATAAAGCGGGTAGTAAATCGTTGGTGCAATCGTTTATTAGGTGTCGTAACGGAAGGTTCTTTTGACCAAGAGGAAGAATTTGCTTCCCATAGAACCTCACGGGATTATATCTGCAACACTATCGGCACGGGCGCATGGGGAATGGTGTTTCCCTTTTTGACCATTGTAGTTACCCAGCTCAGTGGCACCGAGCAAGCGGGCATGTTTTCTATGGCTTTCATCATCGGCACCTTACTGATGATTGTGGGAAATTACGGTGTTCGCACTTATCAGGTGTCCGATATCGGAGAAAAGCACTCATTTTTTGATTATCAAATCAATCGTTGGATTACCTGTATCATTATGATGCTGGTAGCTTATGGGTACTGCTCTTTGCGTGGTTATGATCCAAATATGTTCAGCATCTGCATGGCGGTTTGTACCTACAAAATGATAGATGGCTTAGCCGATGTGTATGAAGGGCGCTTGCAGCAGATGGATAAACTCTATCTCGCGGGAATTTCGCAAGCGTTTCGTTCTGTTGTTGTTTTTGTTGTATTCTCGTTGGCGCTGCTTATTACACGAAATCTAGTGGTAGCAAGCATCGCTATGGCGGTAGCGGCGGCATTGACTTTTGTGGTACTTACGTTCCCCCTTGCTCATTTGGAAACACCCCGTTCTCGAGGAAGAAGCTTGGCAAGTATTGCGGCACTGTTCAAGCAGTGTTTCCCCGTGTTCATTGCCCTGTTTATGTATGCCCTAATTGATAACATGCCTAAGTTTGTCATGGAGGGTGTTCTTTCTTACGATAATCAGCTGTATTTCAATGCACTGTATTTCCCTGCGCAAGCGATCTTGTTGACGGTGGGATCTATCTATAAGCCACTTCTTGTTCGTATGGCTCAGATGTGGGCAGATGCCGAAAAACGTCGTCGATTCGACTTGGTTATCTTGGCGATTGTTGCGGTGGTTATCGTGATTACCTTGGCGGTCATTTTCGTAATGGCAACCATCGGTATTCCTGTTATGAGCTTTATGTACGGAGTGGATTTTGAACAGTTCCGCGGCTTGAGCTATATCATGATAGCGGCTGGCGGTGTAACTGCAATTATCGACTTTATTTATCAGGTAATTACAGTTCTCCGACGCCAGAAGTCAGTTATGAAACTTTATGTAATAACGTTTGGCTTCTCGCTTTTTGTTCCTATTTTGCTTATCGACTTTACGGGCTTGCCCGGTGCGGTAATTGGGTACCTGATTGTAATGACCATTTTGCTCGTGCTGCTAGTGTGGGAGTATGCCAGTATCCGTTGGGAACTTCATCGTCATCCCGAGCGGGTAGAGGAAACTTTGGCAGGTGAAGAGGCAGCAGCGCGCGCTTATGAAGAAAGCGTTGCCGGTACTCGGGCTCGTCGCGCGAGAGAGACGCGTAGCCAGGAGGCAGAAGCTTCGAGAGCTTCCCATGTAAGGGGAGTGCCTCAAGTACCTCGTTCGAATGAGTTTTCCGCAAGGCGCGGTTCTCATTCGGTCAATGAGAGGCGAACTCCTTATGAAAGCCGCATGCAAAGCGAAGAGCGTATTCCAGGCGAAGAGCGAGTGCCAAGCGAAGCGAGACTGCGTGCTCGTCAGGAACGCGAAGAACGAAAGGCTCGTGAAGAAGCGCGTATTCGAAGGGTGCGCAGGGCCTACGATGGGGTACGAGGAAGTGCTGATCGCACCAGCCAAGCAGAGAATCAACATATGAGTCGCAATCGTACAGAGTCTGGTGATTACACCGAAATTGTTGCATCGATTGATGACGACTTTAATGAAAAAAGGCTTCAGTAACGAAGCCAGTAATTCGCTCTTGCTGATCCTTGTAGAGCTTTATTAGCTGTCTTGTTTTTCAGTAGGGGATAGATGCTTAGTTTCTTTTGATTCTTTTGAACCCTGAAGAAAGAGAGGCGCAGCAATGCTGGTGTACAAAGCGAGCCAAGCAAGAGAGACGCAAAATCCTGCGAGAACATCAGAAGCGTAGTGTACTCCTAGATAAATACGGCTTATACCGATGAGCAGAATAATGAGCGAAAATCCTCCACAGCAAGCGAGGCGCATAGTTCGATCTTTTTCGTAGTGCCAGACAAGCCATACTAATAGGCCGAAAAATGCCATTGCAACCATGGAATGTCCTGAAGGGAAGCTAAATCCCGTTTCAACAACAAGGTTTATATCTTCTGGTCTTGGGCGTTGAACTAATTCTTTTAAGATGACATTAAGAAGCACCACGAGTACGAGATTTAAAGCGCAAAACATACCGGGACGCTTGCCGGGAGCGAACGCGACAATAACGAGAAGAAGCACAAGAAGCGAAAGAGGCGTGGCAAGTGCTGATGCGCTCTCCATGAAGGGCGTAAGCCAGTCGCTTCGTAAGTTTTCTACGAAAAAGGCACGTGCTAGACGATCAAGAGTCATCAGATCGCCTTCAAGAACATCATCAAGAAGCTCCACGAATAAAATAACGCAAATACATATAATAACTACGCGTTTTTGTTTTATTACAAGTGCTTTAAAACGAGAAAAAAACGAAGAGGACACCATTTATGCTCCGTTATCTAAAACTAATTACGCATGAGCAACAGATGCAATGAGCGCTAGAAAAGCTACTCTTTCCCTTCAAGCGCTCTGATGTCTGCATGGGTGGCAGCAGAGACGATGTGCGCTTGAAAAGCTGCTCTTTCCGATAAAGCGTAACAGGGTTTGCAAACTACTTTTTACAAGTGCTGCTTACTGTAACAAATTGTTTGCTGCTCTCTATGATTTTTCCAAAAACCGCCAAAAATACGACGGTGCCAAAAAAGACAGAGTAAAAACTTGAATAGTAAAAAAGATAGGAATACCTTTGGACAATTCCAAAACGCTTGTGGCATTTTGCGCTTCATGTGATTGTGCTTCGCGAGATTGCGTTTAGCGTGGTTCTGCTCCATGCAGTGCGGGGCAAGCGCCAAAGGGTTCTTGGAAGAAACTGTCCCCGAGTTTTGAAAGGATGATTCATGAAAGTATTAGAAAAAATCAGCGATTATGCTGGAAAGTACATGGCAATCATTGCCCTCTTAGTAGCAATTATTGCCCTGGTCTTTCCTGGTCCTGTTTCTTCGGTGATTAAGACAAGCTATGTAAACATTCTTCTTGGTATTGTCATGTTTGGTATGGGTATGACTTTGACCCTTGGCGACTTCAAAGTGGTTTTCACTAAGCCAAAGGCTGTCATTACGGGTATTTTTGCCCAGTTCATCATCATGCCGGGCCTTGCTTTTATTTTAGTCACTGTCTTCCAGCTTCCTCCCGAGCTTGCGGTAGGTGTTATTTTGGTGGGCTGCTGCCCTGGTGGTACAAGCTCGAATGTTATGACCTATCTGGCAAAAGGCGACGTAGCTCTTTCGGTAGGCATGACCGCATGCACTACTATTATGGCTCCTATCGTGACACCTCTTTTGGTGCTGCTTATTGCAGGCCAAACGGTTGATGTTGCTGTATGGGATATGTTTATTTCGATTGTTCAGGTTGTTCTTGTTCCTATTGCGGCGGGCTTTATTATCAATAAGCTTTTCGAGAAGTTCGCAAAAGAATTTTCTCGTGTGCTTCCTCTGATTTCTGTAATCGGTATTTCATTGATCATTATGGCAGTAGTAGCAGCAAATGCTCAGAGCTTAATGAGTGTTGGTCTGCTTATTATTGTGGTAGTAATGCTGCACAATGTTTGTGGTTACGCTTTGGGCTATTTAGCTGGTCGCTTGTTGGGATTAAGCAAAGCTCAGCGTCGTACTCTTTCTATTGAGGTTGGCATGCAGAATTCTGGTTTGGCGACTTCTTTGGCAACTGTTCATTTTGCTACTATGCCGCTTGCAGCGGTTCCAGGCGCCGTATTTAGCGTGTGGCACAACATTTCCGGTGCAATTTACGCAAACATTCTTGCTCGTTCTGCTGGCGATGATTCGGTTGCAAAGGCTGATCTTGAAAACAGGATTGAATCTGGCGAGATTGAAAAAGAGGAAGCAAAAGAACAGAGCAAGGCTCAGTAGATCAATTTTTAATAAGCCACGGCTTGACAGACATAAAGGTTTTTTGAACGATTCCGGGATTGACGGCCATCAATCCCGGAATTTTTATTTTGTTTGGGTCCCCAAATTGTCTGGGCCTTCAAATCGACTGGGGATTCAAAATGTTTGGGTCCCCAAATCTCCCGAGGACTCAAAACGCCTAGGGATTCAAATCGCCCGAGGACTCAAAACGTCCGAAACAAGAACTAGCTGTAGGCGGTTACGACCAGGGATGCTATAAAAGTATCGGATTTGCGCGTTTATCGAAGTTACGCGCTTGCGAGCAATTCGCCTAACTTTTCGCACTTGGCTGCATCTTCGTCGAAAGGATAATCTTTAGCGATAGCATTTCCAATGACATGAACCCCTGCTTCTTCGGCGCGTTGCAGCCAGTATTCCATCCATTCTCCGTTATTCCAGTCATAGGATCCAAATAGGGCAGTAGGCATATCTCCCAGCAAAGGCTCTATTTCATCGTACAAAGGAAGAAATTCCAAGTCCTCAAGTTCTTCGTCTCCCATAGCAGGGCAACCAAAGGCGATTGCGTCAAAGTTGTCCAATTGATCTGCGGTAAACGAAGAGCAATGGATGATTTCTACCGTGGCGCCTGCTGCTTCAGCGCCCTGGGCGATAAGATCTGCCATGGCTTCCGTATTTCCTGTGCCGCTCCAATAGACGATTGCAACGTTGTTCATATGTGTCTCCTTCAAGAAGAGGGATAAACTGCTCTTCAAAAGCACTCTGTATAAAGAGGTTGAGATGCTTTAACTAGGGTCAGTTTATCGATTATGTTTACCAAGGCTAACTTATAGGATAAATCCATAGGTGAGTCAAGAAAAAACAAAGCAGAACTAAGTAATCAATTGATTCATCGTTTGATTTGTTTTGCTTATTTCATCTCGTTTTGTATTTGATACATACCTATTTCAAGGCGCGTCGCCATGCGCGAGGGGTGGTTCCTACCTCGCGTAAGAAAGCTTCACTAAAACTAGAGGCACGAGGGTAGCCTACCAAGCATCCTATTTCTGCCATGCTTAAATTTGTATTCCCTAATAAATCGCATGCTTGAGCGATACGGTAGGAACGAAGATAAGAACCAATACTGCATTGGGTTGATTCCTGGAATGCGGCGCACATCTTTGAACGACTGACATAAAAAGTTTCTGACAAGGTGTCTAAAGTTATATGGTGCGAATAGTTAGTACGAAGATAATTTTTTATGTCTTCTACAAGGTCTTGGGTGCTTTTGTGAGTGGCGCCGGAAACTGTGTAGGGTGCCAAAAGGCTGATAGCTTCAAATACTTTTGCTTGAAAATAGAGAGTTGAACCAGTAAGGGTTGCTCGGGATGGTTCAAGTGTGCGCAATAAGTTTTTTAATTCATCGGGCAGCATAGCTGCTTGAAGATTATTCATACGTTCGGGTAGATCCCTAAACTCACCTGGATAACGCGCTTCGAGCTTCTTAAAAAACGACGGAGTGTAACTGATGCTTATCGAATCGTAAGGAATTTGGGCTTCAAGGGTGCACGAGACGCATCCGCCCTCACTAGAGAAGGTGCAAAGATTCTCTAAGGGGCGGGGGTGGTCTATTGTTAGCTCCTTGGAGGCTTGGACGGTTGCTGCAGATGCGGAACAAATGCAACTGTAAGGAGTCGGGTGTTCTTCGAGTGCTTTAGGTTTGTTAAGCACAAGATGGTGTGCAGAAATGAGGCAATCCCCATCAAGATCTGCAGCCCATACATAGCCTTTTCCGATCTCAGGCGAAACGGTTCCAATTATTCCGCAGGAAACGCTTCGGGCAGAGATATTGAGTTGCTCAAGTTGCGGCTCGATAAAAGTTCGAAGTGGTTTAGTGATTTTATCTGCGAAATCGCTCATAACAAGAGCACTTCCTTTTGCTTTTTGCTAACTATTTTCGAAAACGTCCGAATATTTTTCTTAAGAGATAAGCGGTTCTTTCGTCATGATAAGTTACCCATGTCTAACAATCAAGAAACTGGAGGTGAATATGAGTAAAGAAGATAATCAAAAATCAGGTGAAAAGCGCGGAAACATAACGCAGCTTCTCGATTTTGCGGGGAATCGCAAAATACTAACCTATATTGGCTGTGCTCTTTCGGCTCTTTCTATGCTTGTGAGCTTTGCTCCTTATCTTTGTATTTGGTTGGTGGCGCGAGACTTGCTTGCAGTAGCGCCAAATTGGAGTGAAGCTTCAAATATCGGGAACTACGGATGGGCTGCTCTTGTTTTCGCGATCATCTCTATTGTTCTGTATTTTGCGGCGCTTATGTGCACTCACCTAGCGGCATTCCGTTGTGCCTCGAACATGCGCAAACAAACGACAGAACATCTTATGAACACCGCCTTGGGATATTTTGATACTCATGCTTCGGGTGCGCTACGTCGTGTGGTGGACGGATGTGCTTCTGAGACTGAGGGATTGTTGGCGCATAAGATTCCCGATACGGCAGGCTCTCTTGCCATGATTGTAGGCATGCTTGTTTTATTTTTCGTTTTTGATTGGCGCTTGGGGCTTGTCTGTCTTGTGCCGGTAATCATTTCTATTTTGTGCATGTTCTACATGATGGGCGGGCGTGGTATGGAGTTTATGACTAAATACCAAGACGCTTTGGTGCGTATGAATCAATCGGGTACCGAATATGTACGCGGCATTCCGGTTGTGAAAGTGTTTCAGCAAACAGTGTATTCTTTCAAAGCTTTTTATGATGCCATTCAGGATTTTAGTCATATGGCGCGAGAGTATGCCGTTACTTGGTGTCGTATACCTCAGTCGTTGTCTTTGACCGTAATTAATGGCGCAATAGTGTTTCTCATTCCGATTGTTTTGCTTTTATTGCCCGGGGAGACAAATTGGGGCGTTTTTATTGCTGATGTGGCATTTTACGCTATTTTTACTGCCATTATTCCCACCGCTATGACGCGGGTAATGTTCATGTCGGAAGCCGCTCAGGTGTCTGTTGATGCACTCCAACGAGTTAAGGGTATTTTGAAAGCACCCATCATTGAGCCTGTTTCGGAAGGAAAGATGCCCGTTGATGCCTCAATTGTTTTCGATAGAGTTTCCTTTGCTTATGAAGGAGCCGATCGAAATGCTCTCGAGGAAGTAACCTTTAGCGTTCCTTCGGGCTCAACTGTTGCCTTGGTGGGGCAATCAGGTAGCGGAAAGTCTAGTGCAGCAGCGTTGGTTCCACGCTTTTGGGATGTCTTGCGGGGAAGCGTGTCTGTTGGCGGAGTAGATGTGCGTGCCGTTGATCCGAAAGTGCTCATGGATAAAGTTGCGTTTGTGTTCCAGTCTAATCGCTTATTCAAGCAGAGCATTTTAGAAAATGTTCGAGCATCACGCCCCGATGCGACGCGAGAAGAAGTCCTAGAAGCACTTCACGCAGCTCAGTGTGACGACATTATTGCAAAGCTCCCAGAGGGCATCAATACGGTTTATGGCGCAAAAAATGTATATCTTTCTGGAGGCGAAGTGCAGCGTCTCATGCTAGCTCGTGCCATTTTGAAACAGGCAGATATCGTAGTTCTTGATGAGGCAACTGCGTTTGCGGATCCCGAGAATGAAGCACTTATTCAAAAAGCGTTCAACAAGCTTACTCAAGGAAGAACGGTTCTTATGATTGCTCATCGTCTTTCTACGGTGCGAAATGCTGATTGCATCGTGGTTCTCTCTGAGGGCAGAGTAGCAGAGCAGGGCACTCACAAAGAACTCCTTGACCATAGAGGACTGTATGCGCGCATGTGGGCAGATTACGAGCGCGCGGCAACGTGGAGAATTGCGCGTGAAGAAAAGGCGGTGAGCTAAATGCTGAAAGAAAAATACGCCTTAACCGACGAAGGTGTACGTAATGTACGGCTTGGAACGGTATGGACAGCGGTGGCTAATCTGATAATTTTTATGGGTATAGGGCTTTTGTATATGCTGATGGATGGTGTGGTTGCCGCCTATACTCAAGGCGATGCCATGCCTAGTTTATGGGGCCCTATTCCTCTGATGGAACAAGCTGGGCTAGGAATTCCTTTTTGGATTCTGCTCGTAGTATTTATTGTACTTTTGCTGGTTGCAGAATATTACGCTTACTACTACCAATACGGAGTTATATACAACGAAAGCGGAAGACAGCGTATTGGCTTAGCTGAACGCTTACGTAAGCTTCCCTTGTCTTTTTTCGGAAAGCGTGATCTGGCTGACTTAACTGAAACGATCATGGGTGATGTCAAAATTACCGAACATGCCTACAGTCATGTCTTACCTGAGTTGTATGGCGCTTATGTAACTTTGGGCATTGCGGCTGTGGGGTTGTTTGTTTTTGACTGGCGACTTGCTTTGGCGGCCTTATGGAGTGTTCCCGTTGCTTTTATTCTTCTGTTCGCGAGTAGAAAAATGCTTTCTCCTCTTATGCGAAAGACGCGCCTTAAAAACCTGCAGGTATCTGACGATATTCAGGAAGCTTTAGAGTGCGTACGTGAAGTGCGTGCAACAAATCAGGTTGAACGTTATTTAGAGGGAATAAAGCGTGATATTGACGCGTCGGAAAAACAGACTATAAAAGGCGAGCTGGTGACGGGGATCTGTGTGAACGGTTCTCAGATTGTGCTTCGCTTAGGTTTGGCAAGTACGATTGTTGCGGGCGCTGCCTTTATCCTCGAGGGAAGCTGCACGTTTATGGTGTTGTTTTGTTTCTTGTTGGTGGTGTCTCGTATATATGCTCCTTTTGATCAAGCGATGATGCTTATTGCCGAACTATTTTCAGCACAAACAGCAGCAGCTCGTATGAAGTCGTTTTATGAAGAGCCAATAGCGGTAGGAGCAGAGCAGTTTGAACCTCAAGGTCATACCGTGGTATTCGATAAAGTTTCTTTTTCTTATGGTAAGGGTGCGGAGGAGCAGGTGCTGCATGAGGTGAGTTTTAGCGCTTGCGAGGGAGAAGTTACTGCGTTGGTTGGCCTGAGTGGAAGTGGTAAATCTACGTGCTCAAAGCTTGCAGCACGATTTTGGGATCCTAGTGATGGCCGAGTTTTGGTTGGCGGCATAGATATTTCTACGGTAGATCCTGAAGTGCTGTTGAAGGATTATGCGGTTGTATTTCAGGATGTTTTACTCTTCGACGATACGATTAGAGAAAATATTCGTTTAGGGAGACATGATGCGACCGATGAGGAAGTATTAGCTGCTGCACGGGCTGCAAATTGCGATGAATTTGCGCTTCGTTTATCGCAAGGATATGACACTCCTATTGGCGAGAATGGTACCAAGCTTTCCGGAGGAGAACGTCAGCGTATCTCCATTGCGCGTGCATTATTAAAAAATGCACCTATCGTTTTGCTTGATGAGGCGACGGCGAGTTTGGATGTGGAAAACGAAACGCAAGTACAAGAGGCACTTTCGCGATTGTTGGTAGGAAAGACTGTAATTGTGATCGCGCATCGCATGCGTACGGTAATGAATGCGGATAAAATTGTGGTGCTCAAAGAAGGTCGTGTAGTTGAGCAAGGCACTCCGGAGATTCTTATGAAAGACGATCGTGGTCTGTTCAGGCGAATGGTGTCACTGCAAAACGAAAGTGCACAGTGGGTAGTTTAGGATTGATTATTGCCTTGGGTTGTCGTCTGAAATGCGGTACGCGTTTACTTTAAATCGGAAATTTTGTCTTGTAGGCTGATATTTTGGGTTTTAAACACAAAAGGGCTTGTAGGCAAAAAGCCTGCATTTGGGTTACAAATGCAAAAAGCCTACACCTGAGCTGCAAACACAAAAAAGCCTGCACATTTGTGCAGGCTGAATTCTTTGGTAGCCTCGACCGGATTCGAACCGGCGATCTCCGCCTTGAGAGGGCGGCGTCCTAAACCGCTAGACGACGAGGCCATAGATGCTTAGTGGCTGGGGTGGAAGGAGTCGAACCCTCACATACGGTACCAGAAACCGCTGTCCTACCATTAGACGACACCCCAATAACTATGCTATTGAGAATGCACCTTTTAGCTTAGGCGCGAGTAGTTATATTAGTGGCCTTCTTGCGTTTCGTCAAGATTATTTCTTAAAAAAATTCTCTATTTCATGACATTTGATGTGTAGTTTTGCTGCAAGCTGTGGGACTTTTTATGGAAATGGTCCAAATATCTTATTCTTCTCGTAGGATAGTCTCCGCATTTATAGTGTTTAAGCCCACCTTGCGTGGGTTTATTTATGCTGGTATAGCACAAAGGAATATACGGCTAGGAATATACGACTCTGTTTTTTGATGAAGCCGAAGCCTTGATGGGGTCGAAGCTCTAATGAAGCTGAAGCCCTGATGAAGCTAAAGCCCTAATTAAGTTGAGGGCATAACTAAGTTAAGCTGAGGACGCGACTGAGAAGCTTGGAGCCCTGTCGCTGGCTTCGAGCGTTGCTGCGACTTTGGATTTCGTTGAAGGTTTTGGGTCCCGTACGAATTTTGGATTTTGCCAAAGTTGAGAGCTCAATAAAAAGAACAGGGTAGACATCGGAGGATTTACTATGTCGCCAGACCTGATACTTGAAGCGCTTAAAGCATTACTGCTTGGTGTCGTAGAAGGCATTACCGAGTGGTTGCCTATCTCGTCGACAGGTCACATGATTTTGGTAGACGAATTTGTTCAGCTCAACGTTTCACCAAATTTCCTGGAATTGTTTTTGGTGGTAATCCAAATCGGTTCAATCATGGCCGTTATTATCTCGTTTCGTCACAAGCTCAATCCTGTTTCTCGAACAAAAGATGAAGGAGAGCGTCGTAAGACGTGGCGCATGTGGGGAATGGTAGTAATTGGCAGTGTCCCTGCTGCTGTGCTTGGTTTGCTGTTGGATGACTGGGCTCACGATAACTTCTATAGTGCTTATACCGTTGCCGCCATGCTTATTCTGTACGGCATTATCTTTATTGTTATCGAGCGTTATAATCGCCGCCGCAAAGAGCGCGTCTTGGGAATGGTGGAAAAACCAATCGGAAAACATGGTCGCGTAGAAGCGATTGATCCGAATGATCCAGAAGCAGTAGATAAGGCGCTCTTCAAAATTACCGATCCATATGAAATGGATTGGAAAACCGCACTTAAAATCGGCTGTTTTGAGGTGCTTGCTATTATTCCGGGTACCAGTCGTTCTGGTGCGACTATTATCGGCGGTATGCTTTGCGGTTGTTCTCGTACGGCAGCGGCAGAGTTTACGTTCTTTTTGGCAATCCCTGTTATGTTTGGATGGGGATTGGTAAAGGCTGTCAAATTCTTCCTTGATGGCATTGCAATGACTCAGACCGAAATTGTCGTTTTGGTGGTAGGAATTCTTTCTGCTTTTGTAATGGGTATGATCGCTATTCGCTTTTTGATGGGCTATATCAAGCAAAACGATTTTACGGTTTTCGGTGTGTACCGAATCATTATTGGTCTTATTGTGCTGGGCTATTTTGGCACCAAGGCATTAGGCTTGATGTAATGGTATTCTATTGCTATGAGCAGTAGTTACGGACAGAAAAAACCTCCAGAGATTCCTGAAGAGGAAAAAAGAAAGCTGCGCAGAAAAACCAATTCGTTTATTTCTCGCTATTGTGGCTTTGCTGCGCTCGTGATTATTCTTATCACGTTTGCTGCATTCATATTAGGCAAGGCAGATATGTTTTATTCCCAGTGCGGCATCATGGTCTCTATTGCACTGCTCGCCATTTCTGTTATCAACGATCCCGATCGGAAATAGGTCTAAATCAACGATCCCGACCGTAAATAAGCCTAAACTATTTACTTTTCGTATCGATAGCCACTTATTTTGGTGAATGTATAGAAAAAGTAACTTAATCCTTCATTATCAACCGCTAAACCAGCTTTTTCTTGCCTCATACTATACTTTGCTATAGTAAAGTGACGCGTCTGGTACTTGGACGCAAGGTAGGAAAGGAATCAAGAATGCCGGAACAAAATGATGCTTTCGCAAAAATTGAGGAATACCGCACCAAAATTGACGAAGTGGATCAAAAATTGGTTGCTCTCCTGAATGAACGTGCGGGCTATTCATTGGATATTCGTGCTTTGAAGCCTAGTGCTCACATGGGTTTATATGATCCAAAGCGTGAAGAAGAAATTTTCGAGCGTATTGCGTCTTACAATGACGGACCTATGTACAACGAAAACTTAATAGAGATCTATCGAGGCATTCTAAAAGTAATGAAAGAGGTGCCATCACGTGATCAATAAGCTCTCATCCCTGCCAGATTACGGGGCCAGGACCGATGAAATTACTATCTATGCTGGTCCCTGTTCTGTTGAATCTGAAGAGCAATTTGACGAAGTAGCGCGCTGCATCGCGGATTTGGGTTTGACGTGGATTCGCGGCGGCGCCTTTAAACCTCGTACCAATCCCCATTCTTTCCAAGGATTAGGAGAAGAAGGCCTCAAGATAATGAAGGCCAGTGGTGAAAAGTACGGACTAAAAACACTGACAGAAGTAATGGATTCTGCACATTGCGAAATGGTGCATTCCTATGTTGATGGTCTTCAAATTGGTGCTCGCAATATGCAGAATTTCAGCCTTCTGAAAAACGTGGGTGCGGTAACGGCGGAATCCCACAAGATGGTTTTGCTTAAGCGTGGCTTAGCGGGTAGCATTTCGGAATGGCTGTCTGCTACGGAATATCTCACCATGAATGGCAACGACAACATCGTGCTTTGCGAACGAGGTCTGCGCACCTTCGAAACCGCAACGCGTTTCACGCTTGATATTTCTGCGGTACCCGTAATTCATAAGCAGTCAATATTCCCAATTTGCGTGGATGTTTCACATCCTGCGGGTGTTCGCGACCTGGTTCCTTCGTTGGCTTATGCAGCGGTAGCGTCGGGTTGCGATAGTCTCATGATCGAGGTTCATCCGGATCCAACAAAGGCTCTTTCTGATGGTCCCCAGCAATTAACGCCCGCTCAGTTTACGGAATTGGTAGGACAGTTGCGTGAAATCGCGGCAGTATTCGGAAAGAAGATTGTGTAACCTCTAAAGCTTGAGTGATTTAAGCGCTACAATACAAATCCACACTTTAAGAGGTGGCTTATTGCTTAGATGCGCGGCGTCATTGTGGGGTCTTATTAAGGTCACGATTTATAAGGATGACCAGAAAGTAGAGAACTGCTGGATAGAGACACGTATAGAGGTGGCATCTGTACGGCAAGATGTATAGAGGTAACATCTGTACGGCAAAAGATGACGCAAAAAGCATGGTAGTTTATTGAAGCGTTAAACGTACGTGTAGGTGAAAGGGATTCCTGTATGCCTATTGATCTTTCAAGCTTAAATGGTCCTCAAAAGGAAGCGGTTCTTTGTACGGAAGGACCGCTTCTTGTGTTGGCGGGTGCTGGTAGTGGCAAAACCCGCGTTCTGACCCATCGTATCGCTCATCTTGTTGATGATTTAGGGGTAGCGCCCTGGCAAATTATGGCTATTACGTTTACGAATAAAGCCGCTGCTGAAATGCGTGAGCGCTTGGGCGGTCTTATCGGTCCTTATGCGCGTGGTATGTGGGTTTCTACTTTTCATAGTATGTGCGTGCGTATTTTGCGCGCCGATTGTGAGCGTCTTGGATTTGCTTCTGGTTTCACTATTTACGATGACGACGATTCGAAGCGTTTAGTGAAGCAAATATATGGAGAGCTCAACATAGACGAAAAGCGCTTTCCAGTACCTGCTATTCGAAATCGTATTTCCAAGGCGAAAAATGATTTGCAGGTAGCTGAAGTCTTTGCACAGGAAGCGGAACGGGGGAGCGATCCTGTAGCGAAGGTTGCAGCACGGGTATATACCCGTTTGCAGGAACGCCTCCGTCAGCTGAATGCGTTCGATTTTGACGATCTTTTGCTTTATAGCTGGCTTCTTTTAAAAAATCACGAAGACGTGTTGGCGTCGTACCAAAAACGCTTTCTCTATATTTTGGTAGACGAATACCAGGATACTAACCATGCGCAGTATGCTTTAACGCAGCTTTTGGCAGCTGCCCATCAAAATATTATGGTTGTTGGCGACGATGACCAGTCTATTTATTCATGGCGTGGTGCCGATCTGCGCAATATTCTCGACTTCGAGAAAGATTATCCGAATGCTCATGTGGTGAAACTGGAAGAAAATTATCGTTCAATGGGCAATATTCTGGATGCTGCGAATGCGGTTATTGCCAACAACGTGACCAGAAAGCCCAAAAAGCTTTTTACCTCTCAGCCAGCAGGTGAAAAAATTTCGGTTTACATGGCTACTGACGAACGCGATGAAGGTCGTTGGATCGCTTCGGAGATCGAAAAACAACACGCATCAGGCATGCCTTATAACCAAATTGCGGTGTTTTATCGCACGAATGCGCAGAGCCGCATGCTTGAAGATATGCTTCTGCGCGCAGGCGTGCCTTATCGCTTAGTGGGGGGAACTCGCTTCTTTGATCGTGCGGAAATTCGAGATGTTATGGCGTATCTGAGTTTGGTGGTCAATCCTGCAAATGATATTGCAGCACGCCGCGTCATCAATACGCCTAAGCGTGGCATTGGTGGTACCACGATCGAGCATATTGATTATGTAGCGCGCGAGACAGAATGTACCTTTTTGCAAGCAGCTGAACTTTGTATTGCCGATGAAGCAATTCGTCCCAATACTCGTCGTGCTATTGGTGAATTTGTGGCGCTCATCCATGAAGCCCAAACCTACGAAGGTGATCTTCGCAAAGTAGTTGAGATGATCGTGGATAAGGCGGGAATAATTGATGCCTATCGCGCTGTTGGCTCCGATGATGCTCAAGGGCGTATCGAAAACATTCAAGAGTTTTTTGGCGTTGTTGACGAATATGCTCAAACCCACGACGATGCCGATGCATTATTTGAAGCACCTTCTCCCGATAGGGAAGATGCTTCATTGAATGAAAGCGAGCCTCCCGTACGCACCTTCCAGGCAAATTCTTTAGCTGACTTTACCGAATGGGTAACGCTTAGAACCGATATGGATACCATGAGCGACGATGGTGCGGCAGTAACGCTCATGACAATTCACTCCGCAAAGGGTCTTGAATTTGACTGCGTTTTTGTAGCAGGCATGGAAGAATCACTTTTCCCGCATGGCAATTCTTCTCAGGATGCGCAAGGGCTCGAAGAAGAGCGTCGTCTTTGTTATGTTGCTATCACTCGTGCTCGCAAACGTCTGTATCTGACAAACGCCTTTACTCGTCAAATTTTTGGACAATCAAGCGCCAATCCACCTTCGCGTTTTATTGCTGAGATTCCTTCCGAGCTTCGCCACAATATCGGTATGGGGTCTGCTGGCTTTTCGGGGTCAGGCTGGGAAAAGCGCGGCAGTCGTCGTGGCATTGCGGGTTCTGGTGTGGAAGCAGGCGGTGGACGAGTTTTTGGCCAATCAAGCGCTTCAGGTTCTCGTCCTCGTCAAAAACCGCTTGCGACACGTACCAACCCTAACGCGGGCAAAAAAGCGGCAGCGCGTATGAGTTTTGCTAAAGGCGATACCGTAGACCATAAAGTATTTGGCCGTGGCACTATTGTTAAGGTTGAGGGCGATACCCTCCATGTGCGATTCTCGCGTACGGGCCAGACGAAAAAACTCCTAAAGGATTATGCGCCTATTGTGAAAATTGGCTAACGAACCATTATTGAAACAAAACAAGGAGTATCAAAGGTAAGGCTTTTAATACTCCTGCGGAGCAAAGGGCACCTCTGGGTGCTCTTTCTGTGTGGGCATCGAGTTCTTTTGGGTCGGACGTAATTTTGGGTCGAACACAAGAATCGATGTTCGAGAAAAGGTGCTCTTCGGGAGAAGGCGAGAGAGTAAGTGGAAGGCGGAATTAGTTCGTATGGCAGAAATACTTGAAGCGATAATGCTCGTTTGTTTTGGTTTGTCATGGCCGATGAATGCATGGAAGTCTTTTAAGGCGCGCACTGCCGCAGGAACAAGTTGGCAATTTCTTGGTTTGATCACCTTGGGTTATTTTGCGGGTATTGCCGCGAAGTTTGTGAGCGGGAATCTTAATTGGGTGCTTATCGTCTACTTTCTTAACTTAGCGGCATTAGGGGCGAATTGGGCTATCTATGCGCGTAACCTTCGTATTGATGCCGCATACGAAAAGACACAAATCTAATTTGCTTATCAGCTCACGAATTCTTTGGTCTTTTTAGCGCTCTTTATCCAAAGAGCGCTTACAATAAAGTCAATTTGTACATGTATGCGTATCTGTACGCTAGAGGAGGTCGAATGGCTACGCCCGTTCTTGTCGTCGGTCATAAAAATCCCGACAATGATTCCATCGCGGCTTCGGTGGGATTTGCCTACTATAAAAATGAAATGATGAAACGCGCATTAGCGCAAAATCCCGATGCAGAAGAATATGAATATATTCCTTGTCGTCTTGGTCCTTTGCCAGAGGAATCCGAAGCTATTCTTTCGGAATATGGCATCGAAGCACCTCAGCTTATTCCTCATGTTTTTGCACGCGTGAGCGACATTATGAGTGCTCCTGTGATCAGTCTTCCTGGGAGCGCCACATTGCTTGAGGCTTCTCAGCTGTTGGCGGTTCATGATATTCGCTCGATCGTGGTAACAGATGAAAACGGCAAATATGCAGGAGTGGTTTCATCTCGCAAAATTGCTGAGCGCTATATTTCTACGGTTTGCCGCGAAGCAAAAGAGGCAAATGAGCAATCCGCAAGCGCTATCGCGGCAGATTTACAGGCTTCACTCACTCAAGACATTATGAGCTTGGTAGACAATCGTCCTATGGTCGTTGCTCCTGATGACTTGTTCAACGATGTGTTTGAAGACCTTATGGCAAACGAACTTCGCGAGGCAGTAGTGCTCGATGAAGATGGGTTTGCAGTTGGTATCGTAACTCGCTCCGATGTGGCCGTTAAACCTCGTCGTAAGGTGGCGTTGGTTGACCATAACGAATTTTCTCAAGCGGTAGACGGTTTGAAAGAGGCAGAAATCGTCGAAATTGTTGACCATCATCGTATTGGTGATGTAAGCACTAATCAGCCTATCCGCTTCACCAATGTGCCAGTAGGCTCTTCTGCTACCATCGTTACCTTGAAGCTCCGTGATGCGGGTATTGATATTCCTGAAGGTATTGCCGCAACCCTTCTTTCCGCGATCATGACCGATACCGTTATTCTGAAGTCACCTACGGCAACGGATGTTGATCGTGAACAGGTTGAATTCTTGGCGGGCATTATTGGAAAGGATGCTACCGAATTTGGGTTGCATGTATTCAATGCACGCGGCGGCGACGCGGAAATGGATGTCAAAACTTTAGTTACCGCTGACTCTAAAGAGTTCAAGATTCCCGAGGGCACGATTCTGATTGCTCAGCATGAAACGGTTACCCTTGATGCGGTTATGCAGCGTGAAGAGGAAATTCGTGAATTCTTGCGCGAGCTGAAAGAAAAGAACGGATACGAATTTGTGCTCCTGCTGGTGACTGACATTATTGCGGAGGGTTCAAACTTCCTAGTTGAAGGCGACCATAAAAAGATCGATAAAGTCTTTGGCATTGATTCTTCTGCTGCAGTTTGGATGCCTGGCGTACTGTCTCGTAAAAAGCAAGTTGCTGCTCCTTTGCTGGAGGCATAATTTCTGCAAGAGCGTTTTGAGTGTTACGACGTCTTGCGCTTTGTAGCGCTTTGATGTGCCGCAATGCTTTGACATGCTATACGTTTTGGCACGTTGCATGCTTTGGTGTGTGGTACGTTCTGGCGTCCTGCGTGTTGGATGTTTTGTTGCGCGTTTCGATGTGTTGCACCTCTTTTTAGCGTTAAGTTTTAAGCTGTTACACGACCAACCTGAAATCATGAGCCGATCTGAAATTCTCAGATCGGCTTTTTTGTTACGAGAATCATTCGACAGGTTTTGCTTTATTACGATAAATTTCTATTTCGTTACGTTATCCAACAGGTTGGTATTATTCGTGCATAAAATCGCTTTAATGGTTACAAGAATGGTTTAAAAAGCCTGTTCATTTGCTAGTATCAGTCTCACTTACCCATGATATTTATCGCAAGGAATGAAGCTTGTTTAATTGATAAACCTTATTACATCGTGATAAAGGTTTCGTTTTCCGAAAAGACAATCCTTGTGTTTGAACATACCGGACCTAGAGGTTCTTCTCTCGGAAACAGAGAGGGGGGTACCTAAATTTTTGCGGGGGGGGGGGCACTATGTATAACATTGCTGTTCTAGAAGCTAATCAAAACCAAGCGGCACTTTTAAAGGCACTTATCGAAAAAAACGTACACAAGGAAGTGCTTAACGTTATAACCTGTCCTTCCATTGTCGAACTCGCGAAATACTTATCGGACGGAAATATTGCAAGCATGCTTTTTGTTGATGTTTGGATGGGGGAAGAAGAAAATTTCTCGCGAGAAAACGCCACTCCTAAAGGCATTGGTATCGTAGAGAAATATCGGCGCTATTTCACTCGCGCTCAAGTGGTATACATGGGCGATCTCGATCACTACACGCCTGCAATTTACGAAACCGAACATGCGTTTTTTCTGCCAAAACCTTTTTTGCAGCAGGATGTTAATACCGCTCTCGCTTGTGCGTTAACCAATCTTTCAAACAATACCAACAAAAGCTTGCCGGTAAAAATTGGTTCATCAATTCGCTTGGTGAAGTTTTCCGATATTGTTTTTATAGAAAGCCAGCGTCGCAAGCTGCGTCTTCATTTAGCGAATGAGGTTATTGATATGTATGGCTCGCTTACCGCAATGGCAGCTTCCCTTCCATGGCAGTTTGTGCAGTGTCATAAGAGCTTTATTGTGAATCTAGAATACGCAGTCGAACTGCGAAAAGAAGGTTTCGTGATGGCCTCAGGGGACAAAATAGCGGTAAGTCAAACTAAGCGCAAAGAGGCAAGGCGTTCATTTACCAAGTACCTTGCAGTAGATATGTAAAGAGCGCTTAGCAGATTAGGCATGTGCAAATTGCGTGAAGAAGATTTCTCTTTTTGTCTAAAAAAATGCTAAACACCTTAATAACCTGGGATAATAGAGTAAATAGTAATGGATACGCCCGGATGCGTGGCGTTTGACAAGGTATATACCCGGTGATAAAGTTCATCTTCGCGTTTCCCCGTGAAACGTGTGTTTTCGCGTGCGTAACTGCAGAACGCACCCGGAAAACAGAGAAAGGCAATAACTAATAAAGAAAAGGAGTTGAGTCTTGCCTACTATTAATCAGCTGGTCCGCAAGGGCCGCGCCAAGCAGGTCGACAAAAAGAAGACCCCGGCGCTCAAAGGCAACCCGCAGAAGCGCGGCGTATGCACTCGTGTTTACACCACTACCCCTAAGAAGCCTAATTCTGCACTTCGTAAGGTAGCTCGTGTTCGCCTCGTTAATGGCATGGAAGTAACCGCTTACATTCCAGGTATTGGTCACAACCTTCAGGAGCACTCCATGGTTTTGCTCCGTGGCGGTCGTGTAAGGGACCTTCCTGGTGTTCGTTATAAGATCATTCGTGCTGCTCTTGACTGCGCAGCAGTTGATGGTCGCGCACAGGCTCGCAGCCGTTATGGCGCTAAAAAGCCTAAGAAGTAAGAATTTGCGTAATTTACGCTATTTGTAGTCGTTTAAACCGAAAGGAAGATATATGCCGCGTCGTGCAGCAGCAGTCCGCCGCGAAGTGCAGCCGGACGCTCGATTCAACAACCGCTTGGTCACGCAGCTGATCAATAAGGTGTTGTTAGACGGCAAGAAGTCCGTCGCAGAAGGCATTGTTTACGGTGCTTTCGATATCGTTGCTGAAAAGACCGGTCAGGATGCTCTGACGGTCTTCAAGAAGGCAATGGACAATATTCGTCCTACGCTTGAGGTTAAGCCTAAGCGTGTTGGTGGTGCTACCTATCAGGTACCTATGGAGGTTAACTCTCGCCGCGCAACTACGCTTGCTATCCGCTGGATGGTTGACTTCTCTCGCAAGCGCAAGGAAAACACCATGAAAGAACGCCTCGCAGCTGAAATCATGGATGCAGCAGAGAACACCGGTGCTTCTATCAAGAAGCGTGAGGATCTCTATAAGATGGCAGAATCCAACCGTGCATTCTCGCACTATCGCTGGTAAGGAGGAGTGGACTAGATATGGCAAAAGCATCTCTTGACCACACTCGTAACTTCGGCATCATGGCACACATCGATGCCGGTAAGACCACTACCACCGAACGTATTCTGTACTACACCGGTAAGACCCACAAAATTGGTGAGGTTCATGACGGTGCAGCTACGATGGACTGGATGGTTCAGGAACAGGAGCGCGGCGTAACCATTACCGCTGCAGCTACCACCTGCTTCTGGAAGAAGGATGGCGAAGAATATCGCTTCCAGATTATCGACACACCCGGCCACGTTGACTTTACCGCTGAGGTAGAACGCTCCCTTCGCGTTCTTGACGGTACCGTTGCTGTTTTTGACGCTGTTGCTGGTGTACAGCCTCAGTCTGAAACCGTTTGGCGTCAGGCAGAACGTTATGGCGTTCCTCGTATTGCGTTCATCAACAAGTATGACCGCGTAGGTGCAGACTTCTTCCATGCAATTCAGACCATGCGTGATCGTCTTGACGCAAAAGCAGTTGCTGCTCAGCTTCCTATGGGTGCTGAGGACAATTTCTGGGGCGTTATTGACTTGGTTACCATGACCGCATGGGACTTCAAGGCAGACGATAAGGGTATGACCTATCCAGAGCCTATGGATGAAATCCCAGCTGAATTTAAGGAAGATGCTGAAATCTATCATCAGGAACTTCTCGAAGCAGCAGCTGACTGCGACGATGATCTGATGGAAAAAGTTCTCATGGAAGAAGAAGTTTCCGTTGAAGAACTTAAGGCAGCTATCCGTAAAGGCGTAATCAACTGCCAGATCAACCCTGTATTTGTTGGCTCCGCTTACAAGAATAAGGGTGTTCAGGAACTTTTGGACGCAGTTGTTGATTACCTTCCTGCTCCAGGCGATGTACCTGCAATTAAGGGTACCAACCCTGAGACCGGTGAAGAGGATGAACGTCCTGCAGATCCTAAGGCTCCTTTTGCAGCACTGGCATTCAAGATCATGACCGACCCCTTCGTTGGTAAGCTTACTTACTTGCGTGTTTACTCTGGTTCTCTTGAGTCTGGTTCTTATGTACACAATGCTACTAAGGACAAGAAAGAGCGTATCGGTCGTTTGCTGCAGATGCACTCCAACAACCGTATCGATATCGATAAGTGCTCCGCTGGCGACATCGTTGCTGTTGTAGGTCTGAAGAACACCACTACTGGTGACACGCTTTGCGACGAAGATGCTCCTATCATCCTCGAATCCATGCAGTTCGCCGATCCTGTTATCGACATTGCTGTTGAGCCTAAGACTAAGGCTGAGCAGGACAAGATGAGCTTGGCTCTTCAGAAGCTTGCTGAAGAGGATCCTACGTTCCGTGTTTCTACTAACCACGAAACTGGCCAGACCATTATTGCTGGTATGGGTGAGCTTCACCTCGAGATCATTATCGACCGTTTGCTTCGCGAGTTTAAGGTTGAGGCAAATGTTGGTAAGCCTCAGGTAGCTTATCGTGAACGTCCTGGACACGAAGTACTTAACGCTGAAGGCAAGTTCGTTCGTCAGTCTGGTGGTCGTGGTCAGTATGGTCACGCAATCATCAACATGTATCCTCAGGAGCCTGGCAAGGGCTATGAATTCGAGAACAAGATCGTTGGTGGCGTTGTTCCTAAGGAATACATCCCTGCAGTTGATAAGGGTATCCAGGAAGCTCTTAACTCTGGTGTTTTGGCGGGCTATCCTGTTGAAGACATTCGTGTAGAGCTGATCGATGGTTCTTACCATGACGTTGACTCTTCTGAAGCAGCATTTAAGGTTGCTGGTTCTATGGCAATTAAGGATGCTTTGAAGAAGTCCGATCCGGTAATTCTCGAGCCTGTAATGGCTGTTGAAGTTGAAACTCCTGAAGAGTACACCGGCTTTGTAATGGGTGACATTCCAAGCCGTCGTGGCATCATCCAGGGCCAGGAGCAGCGCGGCAGTGCAGTAAGCATCACCGCTAAGGTTCCTCTGAGCCAGATGTTCGGTTACGCAACCGACTTGCGTAGTGGTACTCAGGGTCGTGCAACTTACACCATGCAGTTCGACTCTTATGAGCCAGTTCCTAAGAATGTGGCAGACGAGATTATCAGCAAGGCTGGTGGTAACGCTTAAGCCTTTTGGCTTAAGCTCCACCGCTTACAATGGAGGTTAAAGTGGCTAAAGAGAATATCCGCATCCGCTTGAAGGGTTACGATCATGAGATCGTGGATCAGTCCACTAAATTGATCGTTGACACCGCACAGAAGACGGGTGCTAAGGTTTCCGGTCCTATTCCGCTGCCGACCGAACGCAACCTTTACTGCGTTGTAAAAGGCCCGCACGTAAACAAGGACTCTCGCGAGCAGTTTGAAATGCGCACTCATAAGCGCCTGATCGACATCCTTGATCCAACCCCTTCTACGGTTGACTCTTTGATGCGTCTCGATCTTCCTGCTGGCGTTGATATCGAGATCAAGCTGTAGGGGAGTGTGATATTACATGATTAACGCTATCTACGGTAAGAAAATCGGCATGACTCAGCTCTTCGACGAAGACGGCAAGGTAATTCCTGTAACCGTTATCGAAGCTGCTCCAAACAAGGTATGCCAGGTAAAGACTACTGCTACCGATGGCTATGAAGCCGTACAGCTTGGCTTTGGTACCATCAAAGAGCAAAAGGTAAACAAGCCTATGGCTGGTCACTTTGCTAAGCAGGGTGTAGAGCCTGTTCGTTACCTTCGTGAGGTTCGCGTAGCTGATGGCGCTGAGCACACGGTTGGTGAAGAAGTTACGGTTGCTAACTTTGCTGAGGTAAAGAAGGTTGATGTAACCGGCACTTCTAAAGGTAAAGGTTTCGCTGGCGTTATGCGTCGCTATGGTTTTGGCGGTGGCCCAGGTGGACACGGTGCTCACTTCCATCGCGCTCCCGGTTCAGTAGGTCAGTGCGCTTATCCTTCCCGCGTGTTCAAGGGCGTTCGTCTTCCTGGTCACATGGGTTGCGATACCGTAACGACCAAGAACCTTGAAGTTGTCCGCGTTGATGAAGATATGAACCTCATTATGCTCAAGGGCGCTGTTCCTGGCGGCAAAAACGGCGTGGTTCGTATTCGCATGGCTTAGAAACGATGCGAAGGAGTTTATAGATTATGGCAAGTATTGAAGTAAAGGATGCGAGCGGCAAGAAGGTATCTGATACCGAACTTTCCGCTGCAGTCTTTGGTATTGAGCCTAACGTGCATGTAATGCACGAAGTGGTTCGCTCCCAGCGCGCTGCTCGTCGTGCTGGTACTCACGACACCTTGACCCGCGGTCAGGTTCGTGGTGGCGGCAAGAAGCCTTGGCGCCAGAAGGGCACTGGCCGTGCTCGTCAGGGTACGATTCGTGCTCCACAATGGGCAGGTGGCGGTACCGTATTCGGTCCTCATCCTCGCTCCTATGCCTTTAAGGTTCCTGCAAAGGTAGTAAAACTGGCTATGCGTTCTGCGCTGTCTGCAAAGCTTGCAGATGGTGAGTTGGTAGTAGTTGATTCTCTGTCTTTCGAGAAGCCTTCCACCAAGCAGGCTGTTGAGGTATTGAAGAACCTTGGTCTTACGGGTCGTGTAACTCTTGTAGTAGGCGACGAAGACGTAAACACCTATCTGTCTTTCCGTAACCTCAACCAGGTTCGCACCATTGGTATTTCTGAAGCTAACACGCTTGACTTCATCGACAACAAGGCTCTCGTATTCACGAGCGCTGCTTTGAGCCGCATCGAGGAGGTGCTTGCATAATGAAGGATCCTCGCGAGGTTATCATTCGTCCGATCATTTCGGAGAGCACCTATATGCGCATGGAGGACAACGTTTACACCTTTGAGGTAGCTAAAACCGCTAACAAGGTTGAGATTGCACAGGCAGTTGAGGCAATCTTTGACGTAAAGGTTGTAAAGGTTAACACCGCTAACGTTAAGTCCAAGCCAAAGCGCGTACGTTTCCAGGCAGGTTCTACTCGTACCTGGAAAAAGGCTATGGTCACTCTGGCTGAAGGCGAATCTATCGAGATTTTTGCTGCTCAGGACTAGTGATTCGTCCATAGACGCTTCTGGCTATTCATGCTGATTGGCCAGCACAATTTTGGCTGATCTTGCTTACTGGCCAGAAAACGTTTGAGTAAAACTAAACACCCTCGTTGGGATATCCAGCGAGGGTGTTTGCGTTTGGTTAGCGGTATCATGCTGTTTCATTTGGCGTAGCGGTATCAGGCCACACCATAAGGAATTCGTAGTTATTTGTTTCTTCATCGAGGCTGCGTCGTACAGCGGCAAAGCCTTCCCTCTCATAAAACGCAAAAGCACGAATATTGTCTGCATAAACGAGGAGCGATAAGCTGTCGTGATGCTGTTTTGCTTTATCAAGGAGCTGTTTCCCTATTCCCTGAGAGCGAAAGTTCCTGTCAATGAATAGCCCTGCAATAAAATCATCCTGGAGACCAATGAAGCCCACAACAGCATTGTCAGATTCTGCCACATACACTTCTGATTTCAAAATTGCTTCTTTTACGAAAAGAAAATTTGAGCGCCAATATGCTTCAGGAACAAAGGGGTGAGCTTCTATGTTGCCCGAAAGCCATATATCCATAACTTCATCTATATCGGTAGATTTAAAAGACCTGATCATAGAAATATTCCTTTCAGGATTCTGAACCGATGTTGCTTTTATGATCAAGATTAATTGTCAAGGACAATTGCACAGATGTAACATCATATGAAATTGAAATTGGAATGCATTAATTATTCTCGTTAGTCTTGAACCCTAGCTGCCCATTTGAGCGATTGACTAGCGCAAAGCTAGACTCATAGCGCTTTAGCTGGCTTGTTGAGCCAATAGTTCCAAAATGAGCTGCGTACGGGTGCCAATCAGATACGCTTTGTCGTTGAGCAGGGTTCTGATTTCGGAAGGCTGAACAATAAATGGCTCAATGATTTCTGATGATTCTGGGTGTGCATCTTCCGCTTTTTCAGTCTGAACAAAAACTACTTGGACGCTTTCATCACTCATACCCGTAGATGAAAAACCAGGTTGTGCCAACGTACGGAGAGGAGTCTCGGAGCTTTGGCGAATGCAAAAACCAGTTTCTTCACGAAGCTCACGATCCACTGCTTGCTCTAGTGTTTCGCCTTGGTCTATCAAGCCGGCAGGGAATGCGAGGCATAAGGCGTTAAGCGGGTATCTAAATTCACGGATCATAAGATAAGATCCATCTGGAAGTTTAGGAACCATACAAACGGCATCGCATGTAATAGCTGAAACATCGGAATTTGCTGATGCAGCACAAGACTCAAGTTTATTTTCAGTGCTGGCAAGGGCAGCGTGTTGGCGTTTTCGATTCATGAGAAGTTCTGCGCGATAAGCTTCTAACGATTTGCGCGAAGAGCTTTCGTAAGAGTATGGGGTGCCATCGGGCTTTCGGTAATGAAGGATATATTTTTTAATCCAGCCATCGCTCACTTGTTCAAGATCGATAAATTCAGGAAGATTATTCAGGTTCATGGCTCATCCTTACAACGCGATTCAAACCCTGAAATACGCATTTAATACAGTGATTTAGGGTAACAATATAGTTCCAAGCGTACGCTAAAACAGTGCACGTTTGGAGCTTAATTCTTTCAATTGTTTCTTGAGCTTAGTGAAAGTTTTCGATTCGTCGTAAGGGGGTTTTCTCTTTCATGTAAGAGAGTATTTTTGGACGTGTTCACGAGCAACAAAGAGCGCTATTCTTGATACGAATAACATCTAGTCATCTGTTATGCCAATAAGGGTGATAGCGTAATGTTTCAAGATATTGAACCTTATTCTTTTTCGAACGATTTTGCTTGGGTGGATCCTGAACCGGCAGATCGGGTACTCATTTATCGGCGAAACAAGGTTGTGGTAAGAAAGCAGGATTCAACCGATGAGCCACTTCATTTTCCGAGCTATGAAGTCCTGGTAGAAAAAGGGGTAGTGGGACCTCAAGTAGTAGCTAAAAAGGAAGATTGTGCCATTCCTGTACGAACTGACGGAGTTAAACCTCGCGGGCTTCTTTTATTCACGGTAGGTGAAACCGCATACTTTCGTTGCGAACTAAAGGAAAGCGCTTTAGATGCCTTCTTGGAAACAGGAGAATGGGTGCTGCTCCCAGTAGGACAGTTACGTAACTATGCACCAAAATATCGGGCCTTTGCAGGAATGGTGGGATACGAATATCACGTATGGTACGACACGCGTCATTATTGCGGACGCTGCGGAACAAAAATGCAGCATGGAATAGTGGAGCGTATGCTGCAATGTCCCAAGTGCGGGTGTATGGAGTTTTCTCGATTGTTCCCTGCAGTAATCGTAGGTATTGTAGATAGGCAACGCGATCGCGTTTTGGTATCGCGTTATGCGGGGCGAGAGTACACAAGCTATGCTTTAATTGCCGGTTTTTCTGAAATGGGAGAAACGGTAGAGCAAACAGTTCATCGTGAAGTAATGGAAGAAGTTGGGCTCAAGGTTACAAACTTGCGCTATTACAAAAGTCAGCCGTGGCCTCCGTCCTCATCTTTGCTCTTTGGCTTCTTCTGCGATTTGGACGGGGAAAGTTCGATTACACTTGATGATCATGAGCTGGAAGAGGCTGAGTGGATCTCGCGTGACGAATTGCCTGATGATGAAGACTATTCGTTGACAAGGGAAATGATGGGCGTACTACGCAGAGGTGAAGAAACTCACTATCCTGTTGCATTCTATGGTTGAGGTTGGTTCGAAAGATGTGGGGAATAGCGGTTATCATAGCTGCTTGTTGCTTGGCATTTGGGGCGGTCGATGCTGCCGCAAAGATGCGCGAGAGAAAAGCACAAAGCGATTCTTTTGATTCTTCCGATTCTTGTCAGGAAAGTGCTCAGATAAGCGAAGAGTCAAACTTCAAGTCAAGTGAACTATAAGTCAGATTTTAAGGAGTCGGAATGGAAGCCGTGCTATTTGTGGAATACCCTAAGTGTTCAACCTGTAAAAAGGCAAAAAAGTGGCTTGATGAACATGGCATCCCCTATACCGATAGGCACATTGTTGAAGACAATCCAAGCTCAAGCGAGTTAAAGAGCTGGCAAGAAAAAAGTGGACTACCGCTGCGTCGCTTTTTTAATACAAGTGGAATGCTTTATAGAGAATTAGGAGTAAAGAAGCGTTTTGAGGATGGCATGACCGACGAAGAAGCTTTTGAGTTACTCGCTTCAAACGGCATGTTGGTAAAGCGCCCTTTGATTATTGGCAAAGAGTATGTGCTGGTAGGCTTCAAAGAAGCACAGTGGGAGGAAACTCTGCGATAAAGCTGGCGTGATCTCAAAGTAGTCTGAACTGAAAGTCTATTGCTCATAAAATAGGACTGGAAATAAGTTTTCCAGTCCTATTAATGCAAGTATTCGAGTGAAATTTACGAGTGAAATTCATCTTACACGCTCTGTACTCCTAGTAATTGGCGTGTGAGCTAGATACCACCGTTAGCTATTCGTATATGCTATCGTTGCTGGCTATCTGGGCCAAACGATACCTCATCAAGTGACGCGGGCACTTCACCCTTGAAGCAATGAATCTGATTACTCTCTTCAAGTTCTGCAATGGCTGCATTGCTGTAGCCGAGCTCTTCCAATACCGAAACGGTATCGTAGCCAAGAGGTTTTGCACGCGTGATTTCAGGATCGCCTATAGAAGCCATGCGAACGGGGCTGGTAGTAATGCAGTGGTCTCCGATGCTGTCATAGTGAATCGGACGGAGAATGTCGTTAGCATAGGCTTCTTCGTCTTTCATTACGTCATCCATGGTATTGCAGCGAGCATAGGGGACATCTTTTTCAATAAAGAGTGCCTCCCAGTAGTCCCAGTTGTGCTGCGCGAATGCATCGCCAATAAGTTTTACTACGGTTTCCACATCTCCCGTTTCGTTAATCTTTGCGCAGTTCGTGTAGCGTTCGTCTTCCGCATACTCAGGAAGCCCGATGAGACGCATTACGAAAGGGTACCAAGCATCATAGGAGCCGTAACAGATCAAAAACCATACGCCATCTTTGGTTCGATAACAATTGTTGGTGGGGCAGGTTGCTTGATTACGATTTTTAGGATAAGGAACACCAAAAGGTTGGGATACGACCGCTACCTGCATCGCCCAAAGAGCCATATGATGCAAATTGACGGTAACTAGATCGCCTACGCCAGTTTTTTCTGCACGCCAGAGGGCGCTCATAAGGCCCATACCTAAAGCAATACTTGCATTCCAATCTCCGAAAGCAGCAGGCATGTTGCCTGGCATGAAGTGTTCGCCTGCTTGAGGAATAGACATAAGGAGTCCGCCGCGTGCAGAGTAACAAGTAGCATCAAACCCTTTAGCATCTTTCATAGGGCCACGTTCGCCGTAGCCACGCATTTGACCGTAGACTAATTTCGGAAAGCGCTTATGAAGCGTTTCGTAGTCAAAACCAAGGCGTTTAAGACTTGGGGTGCGAAGACTTGTAACAAAAATATGAGCTTTTTCAAGCAACTTAAGTGCAACTTCGCGTCCGCCCTCACTTCGGACATCGAGGGAGAGAAATTTTTTATTTGCATTGCTCATGTCGAAGGCAGGGTTATCCATTCCTAGTTCAGGCATACCGAATCCGGGGCCATCAAGGCGATGAAGGTTTCCTGTTAATGTTTCAATCTTGTAGACGGTAGCTCCAAGCTCGCCTAAAAGACGTGGGCAGGCAGGCATGGCTACATAATCGCCAAGCTCTACAACAACAAGTCCTTCCAAGCCCTTTGGAAGAGTAGTTTCGTTCGAAGCTGAATCCATAGTTCCCTCCATATAGTCTTTAATCATGCGGTCATCCAGGTAAGTTGCGTTAATTAATGCAAATGCAGCTTTTTGAAAAACAACGCGACGAAATGAAAGCGCATTTTATAAAAAACATCATCCTATAGTTTAAGGAAATTAAAATACAAAAGGACAAGAAAGCAAGAAAGAGTAGAACAGAAAGAGCGGTACTGAAAAGGGTTGAGAGCTGAATAAAAGAAAAGAGCCCTTCAAAACATCACCCCTAAAAGGAAGTGAGACTGAAAACTTTTGTTTCCAGTCTCACTATCGGGGTTCAGTTCACGAAGAGCTCCTAGAGGTTCGCTGAACTAATAAATAGCTGAAGCGATGATCGAAGGTCGAATATAAGCAGCGACAGTTATAGATTCAATCGCCTTGCAGCTTGCGATTGTCTGTCCTGATTTATGCGGCATCCGAAGATGCTTCAGCGTTGGCCGTTTCGAGAGATTTCCACTCTGGTGAATCTTTACCAGGCTTAAAGTCAACGCCTGCTTTACGACGTTCTTTGTAGTCTGCGGTTGCAGAGAATAAAGCGTCAGAAGAAGAATTGATAGCGGTTTCGACGGAGTCCTGGATAACACCAATAACAAAACCAATACCAACAACTTGCATGGCAACGTCATTGCCGATACCAAAGAGCGAACAGCACAGAGGAATAAGCATCAACGAACCGCCTGCAACGCCTGATGCGCCACAAGCACTTACTGCGGCGAGAACGCAGAGAATAGCGGCGGTGATAGGGTTAACGTCAATGCCCATTGTATGAGCTGCTGCCATGGACATAACTGAAATAGTAACGGCGGCACCTGCCATGTTGACCGTAGCGCCCAGTGGAATTGCGACAGAATAGGTATCTTTGTGAAGGCCGAGGCGACGGCAAAGATCCATATTTACTGGAATATTTGCTGCGGAGCTGCGGGTAAAGAATGCAGTGATACCGCTATCTTTCAGGCAACGCAGCACCAAAGGATAGGGGTTCTTGCGGATATTTAGGAATACCAGCAAGGGGTTTACTACTAAAGCAACAAAGAACATGCAGCCTAAGAGTACGGCAAGGAGTTGGCCATATTCGATAAAGATTTCTGGGCCATTTTCGGATACTGAAGTGTAGATAAGGCCAAGAATACCAAAAGGCGCGCATGCGATTACCCAACGAACGATGGCAGAAATCGCGTGAGAAATATTGCTGAAGAAATCGCGTGTTGCTTCAGAGGTATAGCGCATAGCAATACCTAAAACGATCGCCCAAACGAGAATACCTAAGTAGTTAGCGTTTACCAGTGCATCAACAGGGTTTGCAACCATGTTGTTGAGTAGAGTCATGAGAACTTCGCCAATATCTGAAGGGATCGCTTCAGCCTCGCCAGGATCAGCGAGAGTAAGGGTGATAGGGAAGGCGAAAGAGGCCAAAACGGCAGTGAAAGCAGCACAAAGGGTGCTGATTACATAAAGAACGATAACAGTTCTCATTGATTTAGGTAACTTGGTGCGGCTGAGCGCATTGATTACCAGGAAGAATACTAATAAGGGGGCAACAGCCTTCAAGGCGTTTACAAAAAGGGTGCCTAAAAGCTCTATTACGATAATGTCTTTTGGACCGAACAGGCCAATAAGAGCACCAATAATGAGGCCAATGACAATACGCTTGATTAAGCTCAAGCTTGTCCAGGCATTTACGATTGCTTTCATTTACAGACTCCTCGATTGGATAAGAAAAATGCAAATGTTTATTATAAACATCTCTGTAAAGAAAACATTAAAGTGTGCTTTGCTATTTTTGGGGTGAGCCGAATAGCTCGACGAGGGGTTGCGGCAAGGGAAGTCGCAATGAGAGTCAGCAACACTTTTTGGGTGCTAATGGCAGCTAACTCAAGAGCAATAATAAGATTCTAAAGAAAGAGGCTCCTCATTTTGAGGAGCCTCATACTACGTGCAAGAAACTAAAACCAAGGAAGAAGTATGTATGGAAGAGGCTTGCACGTAAGGGTGTTTGTAAGTATCAGGTTGACTTACTTTGCCTTGTACTTCTTTACCAGCTGACGACCAGCAATGTAGTTCATGATCTCAGTGGTGCCGCCACCCATTTCGTTACCACGGAGGTCAGCCCAGATGCGACCAACGCGAATTTCCTTGGTGTAACCAATAGCTGCATAGATTGCCATTGCCATATCAGCTACGCGAGTGAGTTCCTTGCAGGCATAGCCCTTGAGCAGAGCGGATTCCAGACGAGTGGATTCGCCGCGGTCAATCATGTCTACTACCTGATACAGGCGCATACGTACGTTTTGGATGATGTTTTCCATCTCGCAGAGGTGCTCCTGAATCTGGGTCTGATGTGCGATTGGCTTCTTGAATGCGATACGTTCAGAAGCATAAGCACCAGCATCATTCAGTGCAGCCTGTGCAAGACCCAAAGAAGAAGCAACAACCAAGCAGCGTTCAAACTCGAGCTTCTTCATCAAAAGCTTCCAGCCCATGCCAGGCTCGCCAAGACGCATATCCTCGGTGAGTACTACGTTGTCGAAGAACTGGTCTACGAAAGGAATTGCCTGCTGACCAACCTTTTCGAGGTGAGCAACCGTAAAGCCAGGAGTGTCATTAGGAACAAGCCACAGAGAGTACTTGTCGTTTTCGTAAGAAGGATCTTCGTCCTTAGCTACAACCATGGTGTAGATAGAAAGGCCACCAAGGGTAACCCAGGTCTTCTGACCATTGAGAATATAGGTGCCGTCGGGCTGCTTCTTGGTTACGCAAGTCATAGCGTTGTTGTCAGAGCCAGCGGCTGGCTCAGAAATTGCAGAACAAGCAATGCAGGTGCTCTCGACGTTTTCGATAGCATCCATAATCATTTCCTGCTGTTCTTTGGTACCGAAGTCAATTACGTCAGTAATGGTATTGAAGTCGGTTACGAAGGGAAGGGTAACACCAGTGAACTCGTGAAGTTTTTCTACCAAAAGAACCTCGGTGAGCTTGTCTACTGGAACGCCACCAACTTCCTCAGGAAGACCCAGCATCATAAAGCCAGCTTCGCGATAAGCCATAGCTGCTTCGATGCTGATGTGATGATCTACTTCATAAGCCTGCTTTACCGCTTCGTCGGTGAAGTAGCGGCTAGCATACTCACGAGCGCTTTCAATCAGCAATTCCTGTTCGTCAGTAAGCTGAAAATCCATAATTACGATCCTCTCCTCATTATTTGATCGAATGGAACAGAAAAACATTCACGATCGAACGTCCTGTTCAAACCATATCCTAGCATTTGAACGCGTTTTGCTCTATGAGGGGAACTATTTACTTTTCGTATACTTTTTTTAAATTTCTGAAACTGATTCTTATAACAATTGTATAGATGCAAGTGAGACGGGAAAAATGGACTCACCAAGGAGCTCTGATTCCCGTCTCGGCTTACTTAGAATACTGCAGATAAGAGCTTAGTTTTTTAGCTTTCTCCACGCTATAGCTACAATCAGTGCTGCACTTCCTGCCACTATTGTCGCTCCCACGAAAAGTGGTGCAATAAAGTCACTGGTTTGAGCAAGACCAGATTTGTTGTCAGGGCCAGAAGCAGTGTTGTCTGAGGGGTTTGTATTGGTCGTGTCTACCGGATTGGTTTCGGTGTTGTTGGAATTATTGTTTCCAGAGTTGCCGTTATTTCCGCTGTTATTCCCGGAGTTATCTCCGTTGCCGCCATCATTTCCACTGTTCGTATTTTGCTCAGAAAATACGACATGAACATTAACGGGTCCACTGACATTTTTGACCGTGAGCTGTGATCCGCTAAGTTCGTAATCAAGTCCTGCAGTAACGCTGATTTGCGCATTGTCTAGGCTGTAGTTCTTGTCGGGAGAAAGTGAGAAAACAACGTTATTGCCTTGCTCTACGACATAGGATCCATCATTTGCTGTTCCTTCTATGCCAATAACGCCATGTTCTGCGGTTGTAGTAACACTCCAGCAAATAGGCTGATTTTCAAAGTTTGCAACTGCATCTTTAAGTTCTGTGTAGGCTTGTTCGATCGTGAGGTCTTGATTGCTTCCGTTAGCGACAGCGGTTGCGTTTTTAATGGCAACTTCAAGTGTGGCATGAAGATCTTCGTCATATACGCGTCCGTTTGCGCTATTGATTTCCTCTTGCTTAAGGAGATCCTGTGAATAGGTGATTGCCTGAGTAAGAACATCAAGGGAGGCGGAGTTTGAGGGGTCGGATACTGCATAAAGCGAAGCGATTTCCTCTTCGCTCAAGGGGCGATCCCACATATCTAAATTGTCCATAGTAAAGCCATTGGAGCCATATTGCTTGCCACCATCAACGCCGAGAAGCATATTGAGACCGCTGGTCATATCTCCAATTACGGAAATGTCGGTGGTCTGTACTAAGTTACCATCGAAGTATGTGCGTGCTTCTTGCGCACCGCGATCCACTTCAAATGACATCATGTGCCATGCGTTGGTGTAGCTAGCTACCGTGCCAGTGGCGTAACGACCGTGGTCGTATACGTCGTCACCAAGAGTGAATTCGATCTTGGTCGAGTTACTTCCTTCGGGAGCAACGTTAATGCCACTTCGATACCAGTTAGTCCAATTTTTATTCGAAATAAAGGAACCGTAGCCACCAAGATCTTCGGCGTTGATCCAGAAATTGATGGTGAGGTTTTTGTTGGTTCCTAAATTCCATTTTTCAAGGTTGCCGAGATCAACGTAATTGCTCGCGCCAGCAGGTATATACACTGCGCTTCCGTCATCCTCATTAAAGCTTTCAGTGAAAGAAACCGAACCATTTGCGCTGCCCGTTACACCAGAAATGCTATCGGATAGGTTGTTTTCGAAATCCATGTTGAAGAATTGCCCTTCAGAAATGCCTTCAGGAAGCTGAGGCTGATTGGGTAATTCGGGGAAAGTAGCACTACCTTCGGTTCGGAAGGTGTAAGTATAGGGCTCGGAAGCGTTTTCGAAATCATCATAGGCGACAATGGATGCGGTGTAGTAACTCGCTGGCTGGAGTCCACTCAATTCGAATCCCATGGTATTGGGAGTCATATACCAGCGAGAGTAAGCCTTGAATGAACCGCTCACATTTACCTGGCCGCCTTCACTAAAGTAGGGCACTTGCTTGGTGGTGTAGTTGACGGGATTGCCTGCGATATCGGTCAGGGTAATTTCATAATAGTTTACTAGCTGGTCGTCAGCTGCATGAGAAAACCCGAGAGTGGTAGAGGTTTCGGTGGTGTTGGATGTGGTTACTTCGGTATCATCTTTCCACCAAGGGGCGATAGTGGAGCGATTCTCGTCAGTGTAGGTAAATCCTTCCTTACCGAGCGTTGTGTCGACTACCCAAGGCATCCCAATCCAACGATTGTGAGTCATATCGTAGCGACGAATTACGGTAGAACCGTCTTCGAGTACGGAAATAAAGTTGCATGTTGCCTCATAAGGGGTAAGGGAGCCTTCGGTTCTGTCGCCTTGTCCGCCATTAAAATATCCCGAATCAATACACGGACCATCCTGATAGATGTAGTTCATCGAACCATTTTCGAAAAAGGTGAAGTCCTTTTGGTAAATGCTTGTCTCGGGCTCTACAGAAAAGTGGGTGTGCGCAGATCCTACAAATGCCTGGGGATAATCCTTCAAGAGATCCTGTAGATATCCAGGCGCAGCTGAATTAGCGGTGTCGTAGTTGGCATGAAAAGGGCCGCCAAGAGAGGTGTTGGCGTATCCGCTATGAGTTTGAATAAAGATTGGTTTGGTGGGGTCATAATCAGGAGCGCTTGAGATTTCTTCAAGGGTTGTCTTTAGGAAGTCGGTATAGTCCCAGTAATCAAGAGAAATAAAGTCATATCCGTTGATCTTGGTATGAATATTGCCTTTGCCGGTTTCGGCGTCAGGGTAGAACCATTTTTCGTCGTCTTTGTGATTGATATCCATTACGGTTCCGAACAGAGTCGGAATATCATGGTTTCCGCTGGTGAGTAGCATGGTTGCGTCAGGGAAATTTTCGGAGAGCGATCGCTCTACTGCGCAGTACCAGCCGCCTGCACGTGATACATGAATGTCGGTTTTGTCGCTATTGTTCCAGGCATTCATCTCGGGGCTGTTGGCGCCTACCACATCGCCGTTATCTAGAACTGCTTGGACGTCGAAATTGTGGCTTGCTGCCCAATCGGCAACAGCTTTAAGACGGTAATTCTTTTCGTTATATGATGCTTCGGTCGTATCGGTTCCTTCTTCTCCTCCGCCAAATTCGGTATCGGACATACTGATAAAGGTAAGATTGGTGGCAGCGGAGTCGTAGGCATTATTGGCCTCGTCGATTTTTTCTTGCGTCATTTCTTCGGCATTGGAAGTGCTTTGTGTTTCTGCATTTGCTGCAAAGGCTATAGCAGGGGTGCCGGAGAGTGCAAGGGTGAGTGCTGCGCACAAGCACGCGGTTTTGAGCGTGTAGGCTTTAAGGCGCCCAAGCAAGTGGCTCATTGATTCCTCCTTTGTTTACATCGTGATCTAGAAAGCCAGAAACAATCCTAGAGAGGCGATGTAAAAACGAGGGAAGAAGAACGTAAGAAACTCGTTGCTCTTAGCGATGAATTATTTCAAGATGTAAGATCTTCTTTATCGAGAATAATTGCGGCAAAAATGTGATATGCAGCGTGTGGTAGGGAATGGTCGCTCTAAGTTTTCAGATCACTGCAGAAAAGGATCTAAGCTATTTTGGGAAGAACCCTAAAAAACGAGAAGCCGTATAAGAAAAGCAGCTATTGATGTGAGGAATCCTTGCTTTCTTGATAGGTCAGTAATGCTAAAAGCGGCATGACGAGTACGGTCAATGCTCCTGCAGAAACTAAAACCGAAGCTAGCGACGAAGACATAGCGCCCGCACTCACGGCAACCGAAGTGACTGCAACGATAAGAGGAAGAGCAGTTGTGCAGTAAAGAGAAACGGTAACTTGATTACGCCAACCAAGCGCTTTGACTTCGGGTGTCTTGTCGGAGCGCAATGCAATAAAAATAGGTACCGCACGAACTAAGAGAAGCATCGCGATAAACCCAATTAAAAGGAGCGGTTGGTTTAATACTGCAGTAACTTCAATCTTTGCGCCAGAAACTACGAAGAATAAAGGAATTAAAAACCCATACCCAATGGCATTTAATTTTTCTTCAAGAACGTGGTCGTTTTCGGGGACAATATAGCGCAGGATAAAGCCCGCCGCAAAAGCGCCCAGAACAATATCTAGGTCAAAAATGGCTGAAACTGCTACAAGCCCAACGAGCAGGAACATGGTCACGCGCACGAATGTTTGCGAAGTAGTATTGCGTCCTCGAGAAAGAACGAGAAATATTTGATGTTCTGCTTTTGCTGCTCTTTGACCTAAAACCGCAACGAGTACCGCAAGAGCAATAAAGGTAAATAAGATAATTACCGTGATCCATGGGGCACGGGTAGAGAGCAAAAGTGCCATAGCGATAACGGGGCCCAATTCTCCCCACATGCCATAGGCAAGAACACTTTCACCTGCTTTTCGAGTGAAAATACCACGTTCTTTCAAGATTGGCATAAGTGCTCCGATAGCGGTGGTGGTGAGTGCAATAGCAAGGGCTAGAGCATCAATGGAAAGTTCGCCAAAGGAAGCATGATAAAGACTCATAACAAGAGTAAATGCTAAAGCGAGCGTGGCAAGCCATGTTTTCAATCCTCGTTTACCTTCGCGACCCGTGATGGTTTGCGGATTGATTTCGAATCCAGCAAGCAAGAAAAGCATGGCGCAACCTAAGTCAGATAAAAACAAAACGCTTTCATCGAGCCAAATATGGTTTAGGACTGAAGGCCCCAGTAAGGCACCGCCTATGAGGAGTAGAACGGTTTCCGGTATCGGTTTTTTAGGGATGAGGTTTGCGATAAGCGGAGCAAGCGCCGCTATGAGGGCAATAAGAGCGAGAGATATGAAATCGTGAGTCATATGAGGCTGATCCTTAGGGTTGGAAAATGACGACGTAAATGGTGAAGTCTAGGTTGTAATGGCGTGTATGTTTAAAAGTAGTTAGAAAAGACTACGAATGTTTTTAATAAGAACGGATGGATTATAACAAGATAAAAGTAAGAACTCCTTTTCAAAGTGATTTTCTTAGGTAGTATTAAAAAGCTTTTTACTCGGAAGTCAAAAGAGGCCAAGGGTAAATAAGTAAAGAGCTCAAAGAAACAGCTATCAAGACACAACTATCAAATAACTAAGAGTAGCAACCAGAAGCAAAACCGAACCGCCGGATGAATGGACATGCAGATCGGGCGGATAGGTGGACTTGCTCGGTAGTAGAGACGTGCGGAGGTTTTTGCGTCCTATGATACAGAAGAAACAACGAATGAATTTAAGAGAAGCACTACCGTTGGCAGGTATTACGGTTTCCACATTTATCTTCTGTACGTCTGAGTTTATGCCTGTAGCGCTTTTGACCGATATTGCTGTGAGCTTTTCTGTCACAGAATCTCAGGCTGGCATGCTTATTTCAGTATACGCATGGATGGTGATGTTGCTCTCGCTGCCTCTTATGATCGCTGCTTCACGAATAGGGTTTCGCCGTTTGTTTTTGATAATTGTGGCGTTATTTGCTTTTGGACAGCTGCTTTCTTCGCTTGCTACCAGTTATTTTATGCTTATGGCAGCACGTATCGTGGTGGCCTGCGCTCATGCTATTTTCTGGTCGATTGCACCTCCTATGGCAGTGAGGGTGGTGAGTGAAGATCATCGCCATATGGCACTAGGAATGGTGGTGATGGGCGAATCAGTTGCCTTGATTGCTGGTTTACCCCTTGGGCGTGTTATTGGTTTGGCGCTTGGATGGCGCATGACGTTTGCTTGCGTTGCGATAATTACCGTCATCATTTTTATTTATCTTTACTTTGTGCTTCCTACCATTCCTGCAACAAAGCCCTTCTCGGTTCGGAGGTTACCGGTACTTTTTAAAACAAAAACACTTCGAAGCCTTTACCTGTTCGTTGGGGTTATGATGACCGCCTATTATATGTGTTATAGCTACATCGAGCCTTACCTATTGCAGAGCGTTGGATTAGAAGAGCAAACCGTAACCGTGGTAATCGCGTTTTTTGGGGTGGCTGGCATTCTGGGGAGCGTTCTGTTTTCGAAGATATATGCCCGACAACGAGTGAAGTTTCTCTGCGGGTGTCTTCTAGGCTTGGTGACTGCATTCTTTGTTCTCTTTATAAGCCAAGAATTTTTAATAGGGGTACTGGGCGCGTGCGTAGTCCTAGGAATGGGAAGTACCGCAATGAATGCTGCCTTGCAATCGGAAGTAATTCGATATTCGAGTCTTGATGATCAAGCGGTAGCTACTTCAATTTTCTCTGCAATTTTTAATTTTGGAATTGGTAGTGGCTCTGCCTTAGGTGGAGTGGTGACCAGTTGCGTTTCGGTTGGAAGCATCGGTGCGGCAGCAGGAGCTTTGGGGCTTGTTGCTTTTCTTTATTGTGTAATTGTTCTCATTCCGCGTTTACGTATTGCGCGCACTTAAAGCACCTTTTATTGTTTGGGTAATAGACGGCAAGAGATATAAATAGTGAGAGTAGATGGCAAGAGGCTCTGAGCAACAAAATGAGTTCTCAAGTGTACGCTTCCCTCCGCCTTTCAAGATAACTGTGAATTCTTTGCGAAGAAATAAAGACCCAAAGTTTTAACTTGCATAGCTGGTGATTCGTAAGTATAATTCTCGTTTGCGTCTGGCTGTTGATGGATACACCCGGGCGCGTGGTAACTCGGAATCGCCGAGAGCCCTCTCCCAAAGGTTCTCATGGCGGTGATGGAGACCACACAAGATCGAGGGTAGGAGCAACTGCTCAGACCCATAGAAAGGAAGAAAATGGGAGTAAAACAATACAAGCCCACAAGCCCTGGGCGCCGCTTCCAGACCGTCTCGGATTTTGCTGACGTAACCAGCACTACTCCTGAGAAGTCTCTGTTAGCACCTTTGCCCAAGAAGGCTGGCCGTAACAACAACGGTCGTGTTACCACCCGTCATCAGGGTGGCGGTACTAAGCGTCGTTACCGCATCATCGACTTCAAGCGCAACAAGGATGGTATTCCTGCAAAAGTTGCAACGATCGAGTACGACCCTAACCGCAGTGCACGTATCGCTCTTCTTCATTATGCAGATGGTGAGAAGCGCTACATCCTTCATCCAAAGGGCCTCAAAGTTGGCGAAACGGTAATCTCTGGCGTTGATGCTGACATCAAGCCTGGTAACGCATTGCCCCTTTCCGCAATTCCAGTAGGTACGCTCATCCATGCTGTTGAGCTTCAGCCTGGTCGCGGTGCTGCAATTGCTCGTTCTGCTGGCACTAGCATTCAGCTCATGGGTAAAGAGGGTAACTACGCTATTCTTCGTATGCCTTCTTCTGAAATGCGTCGTGTTTTGGTTACCTGCCGCGCAACCGTAGGCGAAGTTGGCAATGCAGAGCATGGCAACATTAAGATTGGTAAAGCAGGCCGTAATCGCTGGAAGGGTATTCGTCCTAGCGTTCGTGGTACTGTTATGAACCCAGTAGACCATCCTCATGGTGGTGGTGAAGGTAAGAACAAGTCTTCTGGCCGTCATCCTGTTACTCCATGGGGCGTTTCCACCAAGGGTCACCGTACTCGCAACCCCAAGAAGGCTTCAAGCCGCTTGATCATCCGTCGTCGCAAGAAGTAGCGCCCGATCGCATAAGGAGAAACATTGAGCAGAAGTTTGAAAAAAGGTCCATTCGTGGAACCTCGCCTTCTCAATCGCATCGTGGCGATGAACGAAGCAGGCGAAAAGAATGTCATCAAGACTTGGTCGCGTTCTTCTACCATTTTCCCAGAGATGGTTGGTCATACCATCGCTGTGCATGATGGTCGCAAGCACGTACCAGTGTATGTAACCGAGTCCATGGTTGGACACAAGTTGGGCGAGTTTGCTCCAACCCGTACCTTCCGTGGTCACGACAAGTAGGAAAGGGTGAAACATGGAAGCTAAAGCAATCGCTCGCTATGTGCGCGTTTCGCCCCGTAAGGCGCGTATCGTGCTTGATCAAATCCGCGGCAAAGATGTAGTAGCCGCTCAGGAAACCCTGCGTTTCACCAACCGCGCAGTTGCAGAAGTTGTTGAGAAGACTCTGAACTCCGCTGTTGCAAATGCTGCACAGAAAGGTGCTGGCAACCCAGACAACTTGGTTGTTAAGGCATGCTTTGCTGACGAAGGCCCAACTTTGAAGCGCATTCGTCCTCGTGCAAAGGGTTCCGCATCGCGCATTCGTAAGCGCACCAGCCACATCACCGTCATCGTAGCAACTCGAGAGGAGGCATAGTATGGGTCAGAAAGTAAGCCCCACCGGTTTCCGTCTTGGTGTTACTGAGGATTGGCGTAGCCGTTGGTATTCCGACAAGGACTATGCGGCAAACCTTGAAAACGACCTCGTAATTCGCAAGTTCCTGGAAAAGCAGCTCGCCCATGCAGCCGTTTCTCGTGTAGAAATTGAACGCGCTGGCGACAAGATCAAGGTAATTATTACCACGTCTCGTCCAGGTGTTGTAATTGGTAAGAAGGGCGCAGAGGTTGACGCTCTTCGCAAGAAGCTTAACCAGATCGCAAACGGCACTGTATCCGTTGAGGTTGTAGAAGTTAAGCGTCCTGAGCTTGATGCAAATCTCATTGCTCAGTCTATTGCTGAACAGTTGGAAAACCGTGTTGCGTTCCGTCGCGCTATGCGCAAAGCAGTTCAGTCTGCACGCAAATCTGGCGCTAAGGGTATTCGTATCCAGTGCGCAGGTCGTCTTGGTGGCGCAGAAATGAGCCGCCGCGAATGGTATCGTGAAGGTCGCGTACCACTGCACACTCTTCGTGCAAAGATTGACTATGGCTTTGCTACCGCTGCAACTACCATGGGTTCCATTGGTATTCAGGTTTGGGTATACCACGGTGAAGTTCTTCCTGGCCAGAAGGCTCCACAGCCTGCACTCGAAGGTTCTTCTCGTCCCAACCGTCGCGGCCGTCGCAACAACGATAGGGGTGATAAATAATGTTGGTACCTAAGCGCGTTAAGCACCGCAAGGTCCAGCGTGGTTCTATGAAGGGTAACGCTAAGGGCGGTACCACTTTGAATCACGGCAGCTGGGGCATTCAGGCTCTGGATCGCCATTGGATCACTAACCGCCAGATTGAGGCTGCACGTATCGCGATGACCCGTCGTATGAACCGTACTGGTAATGTTTGGATCACGATCTTCCCTGACAAGCCCATCACGCAGAAGCCTGCTGAAACTCGAATGGGTAAAGGTAAGGGTAACCCTGAGGGTTGGGTAGCAGTTGTAAAGCCTGGCCGTATCATGTTTGAGATTGATGGCGTAGACGAAGAAACCGCACGTGATGCACTTCGTCTTGCAATCAACAAGTTGCCCATCAAGTGCAAGATCGTTAAGCGCGAGGCAGAAGGGCAGGAGTAAATGAAAGCAGCAGAGATCAGGAATCTTTCAGGTGAAGATCTGCAGGCTAAGCTTAAGGAAGCACGTGCAGAACTTTTCAACCTGCGCTTCCAGATGGCAACTGGCCAGTTGGATAACACCGCTCGCATCAAGCAGGTCAAGAAGGACATCGCTCGCATCCAGACCGAGATGCGCGATCGCGAGCTCAAGGCTGTTCAGGCTTAAGGCTCGACTAGGAAGGTTTGAATAGCATGAGTGAAGAACGTAATTCTCGTAAGGTCCGTCAGGGTGTTGTAGTAAGCATTTCTGGCGACAAGACTTGTGTCGTGCAAGTACACGAACGTAAACCACATTCGGTATACGGCAAAATGGTTAACTCTACTAAGAAGTTCCATGCGCACGACGAAAACAATGAAGCTGGTGTGGGCGATACCGTAACGATTATGGAAACTCGCCCGCTGTCTAAGATGAAGCGTTGGCGTCTTCTCGACATCGTTGAGAAGGCCAAGTAAGCAACTGCTTACTTGAAAGCATCGAAAGGGATAAGCATATGATTCAAATGCAGAGCATGCTCGCCGTCGCTGATAACTCTGGCGCTCGTAAGGTGCAGTGCATCAAGGTTCTGGGTGGCTCTAAGCGCCGTTACGCAGGCCTGGGTGATGTCATCGTATGCAGCGTTAAAGAGGCAATGCCAAACGGCAGCGTTAAAAAGGGCGATGTCGTCCGCTGCGTAGTTGTACGCGTTAAAAAAGAAGTTCGTCGTGAAGACGGCAGCTATATTAAGTTCGACCAGAATGCAGCCGTGCTGATCGATGCCAACGGCGCTCCCCGTGGTACCCGTATCTTTGGTCCTGTTGCTCGCGAACTCCGCGAGAAGAAGTACATGAAGATCGTGTCCCTGGCACCGGAAACGCTGTAGGAGGAACAATTCATGGCTAAAATGAACATCAAAAAAGGTGACAAGGTAAAGGTTTTAACTGGTAAAGATCGTGGCGCTGAAGGCACCGTTCTTGCCACCAAGCCTTCTTCCCAGCGTGTTACCGTTGAAAAAGTAAACATCATCAAGAAGGCAATGCGTCCTACTCAGGCAAACCCTGAAGGTGGCATTGCTTCTATGGAAGCTCCTATTCATGTATCTAACGTGGCTCTTATCTGCCCCTCTTGCAAAGAGGCAACGCGCGTAAGCATCAAGCGCGAAGACGGCAAGAAGATCCGCGTATGCAAGAAGTGCGGCGCTGACATTGACTAGTTGTTAATGGGTTGGCTTTTACAGCCAACCCATTTTGTTGACGTTGCGGCTTGCCATAGCGGCCCAGCTTGCGCTCCAGAATTTATTCGCGTAGCGAACTACGCTTCATAAATTCTTCCCGCAATCTGAACTCGCTACGACAACCCTCACTGACTTTGTAAACTAAGTGAGTGATTTCAACAGTAGATTCCCATCCATATTGCGTTTTTGTTTCAGGGCTGGGAATGTAATAAGTAAACAACCACATTCGCTTTTCATATCCAGAAAGCGTGTGTGGTTTTGGCGTATAGGTTGACCTTAAGATGACAATCCTGTATGGTGTCGTCTTTGGGTGCGCTAAATAGCGCCTATGACCCTAGCAAACGCTGGGGACGCAGGGTCGGAAATCCTGTGTTTAATTCATCGAGAAAGGTAAAAACAACAATGGCTACTCCTCGTTTGAAGGAAAAGTACGTAAACGAAGTCGCTCCTAAGCTCTTTAAAGAGCTGGAATGCAGCAACGTTAACCAGGTTCCACGTTTTGAGAAAATCGTGGTAAACATGGGTGTTGGTCGTGCTGCAGGCGACAAGAAGTTGCTCGACGGTGCTATTGCTGACCTTCGTACTATCACCGGTCAGCAGCCAATGGTTACGCGCGCTAAGAAGTCAATCGCTGGCTTCCATCTGCGTGAAGGTCAGGCAATTGGATGCAAGGTTACCCTTCGTGGTGACCGCATGTGGGAATTCTTTGACCGTCTGATGTCCATGGCTCTCCCTCGTGTACGCGACTTCCGTGGCTGCAATCCTAACAGCTTTGACGGTCGTGGTAACTACACCATGGGTCTTACCGAGCAGCTTATCTTCCCAGAGATCGAGTATGACAAGATCGATCACACTCGTGGTATGGATATTACATTCGTAACCACCGCAGAGACCAATGAAGCAGCCAAGGCATTGATGGATGCCATGGGCTTCCCGTTCAAAAAAGAAAACTAAATTCTCTTAAAAGTAGAGAATTGGTTATAGGAAAGAAGGATTTTGAATGGCTAAGAAATCGATGATCGCCAAGTCAAAGCGAGAGCCGAAGTTCTCGACTCGTCAGCACAATCGCTGTGCTCGCTGTGGTCGCCCTCGTGCGTACTACCGCAAGTTCGGTCTGTGCCGTGTCTGCCTTCGTGAACTTGCTAACAAAGGCGAACTGCCCGGCGTGACCAAAGCTTCCTGGTAAGAATTAGAAGTTAACGTCACGTTGTTGAGTGTCGAGAGTCAAGGCGCGTGTGCTAAGGGCGCAGGCGAACCGGCTTTTCGTCTCATCATGAACAAAGGAGAAACACAACAATGAGCATGAACGATCCTATTGCAGATATGCTTACGCGTGTGCGTAATGCTAACTCTGCAGGCAAGCCGACGGTGTCAATGCCGTCAAGCAAAAAGCTTGTTGAAATTGCACGCATCATGCACGAAGAGGGCTATATTGCCGGTTTTGATATCGAAGAGGCTTCACCTCGCGATATTTTGACCATTACCCTCAAGTATGGTGACAAGAAAGCACGCACTATCCGTGGCTTAAAGCGCATCTCTAAGCCAGGCTTGCGTATTTATGCAGGCAAAGATGAATTGCCTCGCGTTCTTGGTGGTCTTGGTACTGCTGTTATTTCTACGAGCAAAGGCGTTATGGCTGACCGCGATGCCCGCAAAGCTGGCATCGGCGGCGAAGTGATCGCTTACATCTGGTAGGAAGGAAGGAGCGAATATGTCTCGAATTGGTAAAATGCCTGTCGCCATTCCTTCCGGTGTAGAAGTTGCCATCGATGGCAGCACTGTTACCGTAAAAGGTGGCAAGGGTGAATTAACTCGTACGTTCTCTGACATTATGTCTATCAAGGTAGAAGACGGTAATGTAATCGTAGAGCGTCCTGATGATAGCCGTGAGGCAAAAAGCCTTCATGGTTTAACTCGTACCCTTATTCATAACATGATTGTTGGGGTATCTGAGGGCTATGCAAAGAAGCTTGAGCTTGTTGGCGTTGGTTATCGTGCTGCATTGAAGGGCACTGACCTCGAACTTCAGCTCGGTTATTCTCATCCTGTAGTTGTTCCGGCTCCTGAGAACATCGCTTTTGAGGTTCCCAGCCAGACCGAGATCATCGTTAAAGGCATCAGCAAAGAGCAAGTTGGCCAGGTTGCTGCTAACATTCGCGCATGGCGTAAGCCTGAACCTTATAAGGGTAAGGGTATTCGCTATGAGGGCGAATATGTACGTCGCAAGCTTGGCAAGGCTGCTAAGTCTGACTAGTCCAGAAGCGTTGTATCGAAGGGAATTTACTCATGAAGAAACTTCAAAAGAAACAAGCTGGGCTTCGTCGTCGTCATACTCGCGTTCGCGGTAAGATTTCTGGTACGCCCGCTCGTCCGCGTTTGTGCATTACGCGTTCAAATGCAAATATGTATGCTCAGGTAATTGATGATGTTGCAGGTAAGACTATCTGCGCAGTTTCTACCCTGGGTGCAGAGTTCAAAGCAACCGAAAAGAACGGCAGCACCGTAGAGGGTGCCGAAGCTTTAGGTGAACTCATCGGTAAAAAAGCACAGGAAAATGGCATCACTGAGGTAGTTTTTGACCGCGGTGGTAACCTGTATCACGGTCGCATCAAGGCAGTAGCTGAAGGTGCACGCGGTGCAGGCCTGAAGTTCTAAGGGAGGGTTAGTGTCTATGGCTAAAAAGGTTGAAAACCAGGCAGGCGTTCCCGAACTTCAGGAACGTGTTGTTTACATCAACCGCGTTTCTAAGGTTGTTAAAGGTGGTCGTCGTTTCGCTCTGACTGCGTTGGTAGTTGTGGGCGACAGCAATGGTCGTGTAGGTATTGGTATGGGTAAATCCCAGGAAGTACCTACCGCTATCAAGAAGGGCGTTGAAGACGCCAAGAAGAATATGTTTAAGGTTCCTCTGACTGAGGCTGGAACGCTTCCTCATGATATCATCGGTGAGTATGGTGCTGGTCGTGTTCTGATTAAGCCTGCTGCTCCTGGTACTGGTGTTATCGCTGGTGGCGCTGCTCGTGCAGTTATGGAGCTCACGGGTGTAAAGGACGTATTCTGCAAATCTTTGGGTACCGACAATGTTCTTAACATCGTTAAAGCAACTGCTGAAGGTCTTAAGAATATGCAGAGCCCTGAAGAGGTTGCTCAGCGTCGCGGTATCTCCGTTTCTCAGATTTACGGCTGGAAGGAGAACTAATAATGGCTGATGCAAAGACTCTGCGTATCACCCAGGTAAAGAGCTCCATCGGTTATAAGTATGATCAGGGTCGTACCCTGAAGGCTCTTGGTCTTGGTAAAGTTGGTCGCACGGTAGAGCAGACTGACAACCCCGCAGTACGCGGAATGATCTTCAAAGTAAAGCACCTCGTAGAGGTTGAAGAACTTTAAAGTAACTTTGCGCCGTTCGTGAGAACGGCGCATTTTTTTTTAAATACATTCACTCTGTGAAGACAAAACTTGTGGGCGCGTTTTTGCGTCTTTTGTGCGATAATGGCAAAAGTTTTTGTCTAAAGGAAGTTTGTCGGCGGCGAGCTGCCGACTCCTTCATTATGAAGGGTTAGCGTAAAGGAGAAACAAAACATGGAACTTAAGGATTTACGTCCTGCAGAAGGTGCAACCAAGGCTCGTAAGCGCGTTGGTCGTGGTCCTGCATCTGGTACTGGTAAAACTGCTGGTCGTGGTTTGAATGGTCAGAAGTCTCGTTCTGGCGGCGGCAAGGGTACTGGCTTTGAGGGTGGACAGACCCCATTAGCACGTCGTTTGCCAAAGCTTCCTGGCTTCCGCAACATCAATCGTGTTGAATATTTGCCCGTAAACGTAAGCCGCATCGAAAAGTACTTCGAAGCTGGCGAAGTTGTTGATGGCGATTCCTTGGCAGCAAAGGGAATTATCAAGAACCCTAATGCTCTGGTAAAGGTACTCGGCGACGGTGAAATCACCAAAGCAGTAACCGTTAAAGTTGATAAAGTTTCCGCTTCTGCTAAAGCTAAGATTGAGGCTGCTGGAGGAAAGGTCGAAGAGCCTTGCTAAGTTCTCTTGTACAAGCGTTTAGGGTTCCAGAGCTCAGGAATAAAATCCTGTTTACTCTGGGTATCTTAGCGCTCTACCGTTTAGGCGCGTATATTCCTGTGCCAGGCATTCCCTTTAGGGCGTTTGCTGATTCCTTTACGGAGCAGGGCGTTGGAATGGTTATGCTCGACCTCTTTACCGGTGGTGCACTTTCCAACTTCTCAGTATTCGCACTAGGCATTATGCCCTACATTACTGCTTCAATTATTATGCAGTTAATGCAGGGTGTTATTCCTGCGGTAGGCCGTTGGAATAGGGAAGGCGAAGCAGGTAGGCGTCGTGTTACCCAGGTAACTCGTTACCTGACTTTAGGACTTGCGCTGATTAACGCTGTTGGATATTTATTCCTCTTTAAGTCTGCGGCTTATGGCGTTGTATTCAGCACGGCTGTTCCTGAAATCGTGACTGATATTCTTGTTGTCTTCACCTTAGTTGTAGGTACTGCCCTTATTATGTGGATGGGCGAACTTATTACTCAGCGCGGTGTAGGCAATGGTATGTCGCTCATCATCTTTGTTTCCATCGTAGCTTCAGTTCCTTCGGCTATCTTCTCGTCGATCAACCTGAATGCTGACTTTGGTATGGGTCTTGCTGTTACCATTCTTATTCTGGTAATCGTAGTTCTCTGCATTCCTGCAATTATCTTCATTGAACGTGCTCAGCGTCGTATTCCCGTTAGCTACGCGAAGCGCATTCAAGGTCGCAGGATGATGGGTGGTCAGAATTCTTATTTGCCTATCAAGATCAATGCAGCTGGCGTTATTCCTATTATCTTTGCAAGCTGTTTGATTTACTTCCCAGCTCAGTTGGCCGCACTCTTTAATGTGGATTGGCTAACCATGGTATCTAATGCCATGTCGGCTGGTTGGGTAAACTGGATTCTTACGGCGGCGTTCATTATCTTCTTTGCTTACTTCTATACGTCGATTGTGTTTAACCCTACTGAAACTGCTGAAAACTTACAGCAGCAGGGTGGTTTTATCCCTGGTATTCGACCAGGTGCGAACACGGTTGCGTATCTTAAGAATGTAATGCGCCATGTTATTTTGCCAGGTGCGATATTTATTGCAATTATCGCTGTGGTACCATCCATTTTGTTCTACTTCACGAACAATGCCTTGATCCAGGCATTTGGTGGTACTTCGATTCTGATCATGATTGGTGTAGCACTGGATACCATGAATAAGATCGAATCGCAGTTAAAGATGTACAACTATGATGGCTTCTTTAAGTAGATTGTCATTCTCTATGGAACTTGCTGAATAGCGGTCTGGTTTTCATAGGTACTTTAAGAGCGGCTCAACGAGCCGCTCTTTTTATAAGTTTGTGCGTTTTTTTGCAGCTTCTTTTGTATATAAGATTCAGAAAAAGAAAACCCGGGGCTAGCGACGGCATTCGTGACTAGCGAAAAGGACCTAGAAGTAGGGAGACAAAAATGGAAACTGACGTAACGTTTAGATTTGCAAATTCTGAAGACTTGGAGACTATCCTTGATTTTATCAAGGCACTTGCCGAATACGAGAAGCTTGAAAATGAAGTGATAGCAACTCCGGAATTATTGAATGAATGGATATTTGAAAAGGGCAAGGCAGAAGTTATTTTTGCGTTAGTAAACGGCAAGGAAGTAGGTTTTGCTTTGTTCTTTCACAACTTCTCTACCTTCTTGGGCCGTGCAGGAATTTATCTCGAAGACCTTTTCGTGAAACCAGAATTTCGAGGAAAGGGTATTGGGAAAGCCCTTTTGATAAAGCTCAGCCAAATAACAGTCGAGCGTGGCTGTGGTCGTTTGGAATGGGCTTGTCTTGATTGGAATACGCCGAGCATTGCTTTTTATAAGTCATTAGGTGCTTGTCCTATGGATGGTTGGACAACGTACCGACTCACAGGAGATACGTTGTCCAAATTAGCAGAAGGCGGAAAGTAATATTTAGTGACACCTTTGGTTAGCATTATGGTTTGATGCTATCTCCATTAATCACGGCTATGAAGATTAACGCTGGTTTAGAGTGAAGTGGGAAAACAGGGTTCGTATGCTTTCGGCAGGAAAACGTGTTGCTAAAAAAATGCCAGAGGCATTGTTTTGATTATTCTTTTTAACCTGCAGTGAATCGTGAGTTATGCCGTGCTTGCTTTGCTACAATAGATGAAGCGATTTTATCGAATCCGCTAGAAAGGATCATTTATGAATATCGTTTTGCTGGGCGCACCGGGCGCTGGTAAAGGAACTCAGGCTGCAAAGCTTGTTGAAAAGTATGGGTATGCTCACATTTCTACAGGCGACATGCTTCGTGCTGCGGTAAAGAATCAAACTCCTTTGGGTCTTGAAGCTAAAAAGTATATGGATGCGGGCGATTTGGTTCCTGACGAGGTAGTAATTGGCTTAGTTAAAGAGCGTCTTCAGGATGAGGACACCAAGGCTGGTTTTATTTTGGACGGCTTCCCTCGTACCTCTACGCAGGCTGTAGCGCTTGATTCTGAACTCGCTTCATTGGATCGTCCTTTGGATGCGGCACTTTTGGTTGATGTTGACAAGGAAGTTATCATCAAGCGTTTGACTTCTCGTCGCATGTGCCGTGATTGTGGCTACATTGGATCCGATAAGGATGCGCAATGCCCAAAGTGTGGCGGCGAAATGTATCAGCGCGATGACGATAATGAGGCAACGGTTCGCAATCGTCTTGATGTATATGAAAACTCCACCGCTCCTTTGATTGATTATTATCGCGGCTGCGATCTTTTGATCGAAATTGACGGTGACCGCAACCCAGAAGTTGTACTCGCTTCTATTGTTGAAGCTTTGGATATCTAGTCAGCATCTAAGGCTTTCTAGGTTTGGAACCGTAAGTTTTCAATAATGTTTCGGCGTTAGGAAGACTTAAACTCAAATCTAGACTTACTTATTATGAGCAAAGCCCTCGATCGGTGGGAGATCGAGGGCTTTTTGTGTGAGTAAAGCGTATTTAGCCATAGGGCAAATGAATGCGAATTGATACAATAGGTTGCTATGAGACCGATTGAAGAAGTGACAGACGAAGGCATCGAGCTTGCGCGCGTGCATGCGAATGATATTAAGCATGCAGCTATTCGCGTGGGTGCCATTTTTGTCATTGCGCTTCTGCTTGAAGTGTTTCTCTTTAACATGAACTTCTTCATTTCTTCTGGTTACGAAAGAGTTAATCTGACCGAACAATCGGGTTTGGCTTTAGCTGATTCAGATAAAGCAGATTCGAATTCTTTTAATCAAAATGAGCCTGTGCGCCTTACTGCTACTTCAAACGTTCTGGAATTTCACGATCTCAATAAAGAAGTCCATAACATTCATCTCGATTTCGATAATTCTCAATCGGCACAAAACGTTACCATTCAAATTAGTTTTACCGATTCAGCGCATGAAACCTACTTCAATACGACCGAATATACCTTTGGTGTTCCCGAGGTAGATGTTTCGACGTTTAGCGAAGAGAGCCAGTATCTTTATCTGCAAAGTTCTGGGTATATTCAAGATCTACGCATAGAAATAGTAAACGAGGATGCGACGTATCCTCTCATTCTTAATTCGATAGTAATCAACGATCCTCAGCCGTTTGCTTTTAATGGCCTTCGCTTCTTTGCGGCGTTTGTCATTCTTCTTTTTGTCTATGTGTTTAGACCTAAATCAAGCATTTATCGTTGCAAGATCAAAGAGCATCCTCGATTTAGTCGAGTATGCATTGTTGCAGCAACGGCGTTTGAAATATTTATCCTTACAGCATATTTGCTTTTTGGCTCAAACCAAGTGGGTATTGCGACAGCCAACTATAATTCCGGCTCTTGGGATGGGCATAGTATCGTTAATACCTACGAAGTGGGCGGTGAAAATGCACAGCAGTATGCCGAGCTTGCTAAAGCCATGGCGCACGGACAGCTGTATTTAGAAGAAGAGCCGCCTCAATGGCTGCAAGAAATGGAAAACCCTTACGACAAGGGTGCTCGTGATGAACTTCAAAAACAGACAGGTGAAGCCTACCTGTTCGATGTCGCCTATTATGAGGGGCACTACTACGTTTACTTTGGGGTACTTCCCGTTCTTTTGTTCTATTTGCCTTTCTATCTGTTGACGGGCTCTAGTTTTCCCACCGCAATAGGAGTGCTAATTGCTTGTATCGCATTCGTACTGGGAATTACTGCGCTTATGGATAGGTTTGCGCGATATCACTTTAAACGAGTCAGTTTGGGCTTGTTTTTGCTGCTGCAAATCCCCTTAGTTGGTTGTTCGGGGATGCTTTATCTGGCGAAATTCCCTACGTTTTATTCGCTGCCAATTGCTCTTGCCCTTGCTTTTACGGTGTGGGGTTTGTATTTCTGGCTGCATGGTCGATCGTCCGAAAGGGCGTGGGGCTGGTATCTTGCAGGTTCGCTCTGTATGGCACTTGTGGTGGCATGCCGTCCTCAGTTTATTGTGTTTTCTCTTTTGGCATTTCCTCTTTTTTGGCGCAAGTTTATTACCGAGAAGCATCTCTTTACTCCGAAAGGTATGCGGGAGTTTATCTGTCTGTTGGCGCCCTATGCCGTGGTAGCAGCAGGAATAATGCTTTATAACCGTGCACGTTTTGGTTCCTTCTTCGATTTTGGAGCAAACTACAACTTGACGGTTAACGATATGACGCAGCGCGGCACCAATCCTGGTCGTTTTTTGCCTGCTCTGTTTGCGTACTTCTTGCAGACCCCAACTACCACAGGAGTATTCCCTTGGATTCAGCCCACCACCTTTGATACCACTTACTTGGGGCAGACCATTAAAGAAGTGACGTTTGGCGGCATCTTGGTTTGCCTGCCAATTCTGTGGATTCTTGCATTTGCAAAGCCAATCTTGAAGTATCGCTTTAAGGTTCGTTCAACTAATACGATTGCGGGAGTTGTTATCACTATGCTCGTTTCGGGTGTAGTGGTGGCGTGTTTGGATGCTCAAATGGCGGGAATATTACAACGCTACACCGCAGACTACAGCACGTTGTTCCTTATGCCTGCGGTGCTTCTTGCCTTTGTTGCAAATGATGCTCTTTCTGCTCGTGCAAAAACCGATGAGGGTAAGTTCTTCCTTGGGAAATCGCACGCCTTATATTTGCGAGGAATTCAAGTTGCGGTGGCATTGAGTATTCTCTATGTAACGCTCGTTTGCTTCATTCCCGAGACGGGTTGGTATTCCGACATATATGACTGGGCATACCAAGACATCATTGAAATGGTTCAATTCTGGACCTAATAATTCCTAACCGCTCACCACGTTAACTCTACCGATGAACTTAGGCGGATTCCGTCTACCGACCCATATTGGTCAACCTTGGAAACCCACACAGGTTGAAATCTGTTGGTCGATAGAATGGAGGAGCTTGTTCAAAGCGATTTTTAAGCGAGAGGAGAGGTATGTCACAGTTGACCGAAATCCGCTGGCATGCTCGTGCCGGACAAGGTGCGGTAACGGCTGCAAAGCTCGTAGCGGACACGGCGCTGCTGCAAGGAAATTATATTCAGGCTATGCCAGAATATGGTCCGGAGCGCACCGGCGCACCACTGAAAGCGTACACGCGTGTATCTAGTGAGCCCATTGAAGTTCACAACAATATTCAGAATCCTGACATCGTTATCATTTTGGATGACACCTTGTTGGCTTCAACAGATGTCATGGAGGGAATGAATGAAAACGGTATTCTACTTTTCAATACCACTATGACCCCCGAAGAGGCTCGTGCTGCAGTTAATGCTCCAGCTTCTGTACGTGTTGCCACTATTGATGCTTCAGGCATTGCACTGGCAACCATTAAAAAGGACATGCCTAACACCCCGATCGTTGGCGCTTTAGCAAAGATTACGGGCCTGTTCCCGCTCGATCTTGTTAAAGAGCGTTTGGTAATTACGTTTGGTAAGAAGTTTTCTCAGGAAATGATCGACGCGAACTTGGCTTCCGTTGAGCGTGCCTATCAGGAGGTGCAAGAGTAATGTCCAAGTACGAATTCGACGGTTCGGATTACGAGAACTGGAAGCCTTCTGATTTCCCTGTAGGCTATGTGTGCCCAGAAGGGGGTACCTCTAAGAATTGCTATACCGGCGGCTGGCGTTCAGATCGTCCTGTATGGGATTCCGAAAAATGCACCAATTGCATGCTTTGCTGGATGTATTGCCCCGATTCATCCATCGAGGTTAAAGATGGTCAGATGACTGGCATCGATTTGTTCCATTGCAAAGGCTGCGGCGTGTGCGTACAAGAATGCAAATTCGGCGCCTTGGAACTTATTCCCGAAACTGAGGCTCAGGAAAAGGAAGGGGAGTAAGTAATGGCTGAAAAGAAAATGTTTTCTGCTACGGGTAACCAGATGATTGCTGATGCGTTTCGTCAGGTTAATCCCGATGTAATGGCAGCATATCCTATTACCCCTCAGACCACGATCGTAGAAGGTTACGCAAAGTTCGTAGCTGATGGCAAAGTTACTACCGAGTACGTTCCTGTGGAATCTGAGCATTCCGCTCTTTCTGCTTGCATCGGTGCTTCTGCTGCTGGTGCTCGTGTTGCTACCGCAACTGCTTCTCAGGGTTTGGCATTCATGTGGGAAGAGCTTCACATTGCTTCAGGTATGCGTTGCCCCATTGTTATGGCAAATGCAAATCGCGCCCTGTCTGCTCCTATTAATATTCACGGTGACCATTCCGATATTATGGGCGTGCGTGATACTGGTTGGGCAATGATGTTTGCAGAAACCGCGCAAGAGGCATATGACAACACTATTATTGCGTTTAAGGTTGCAGAAGATCCCAATGTTTTGCTTCCTGTGCTTACGACCTTAGATGGTTTTGTGACTTCTCATGCAATGGATAATTGCGTGATGGAAGAGGATCAGGTAGTTAAGGATTTTGTCGGAGACTACAAGCCTTTATATCCTTTGCTTGATACTGAAAATCCTGTAGGTCATGGTATGTTTGCTACTTTGGGCAACGGCTATATGAAGTACAAGCTCACCGAGCGTCATGCTTTGGATAATGCACTCGAGGCATTCGAAAAGCACGGCAAGGAGTGGGAAGAGATTACTGGTCGCTCTTTTGAGGTTGTTGACTCATGGGGCGCCGAGGATGCGGACTATTTAATTGTGGTACTGGGCTCCTGTGCTGGTAATGCTCGTCATCAGGCTCGTTTGCTTCGTGCGGAGGGCAAGAAGGTTGGCGTGGTTCGTCCTCGTATCTTCCGTCCATTCCCTGCAAAGCAGATCGTTGAGGCTTGCAAGAACGCAAAAGCAGTTGCCGTTATCGATCGTTCTGATTCCTTTGGCTCTCCTCATGCTCCTTTGGCACTTGAGGTTCGTGCTGCATTCCAGGATGCTGGTCTTCAGATTCCTGTAAGCGATTACCTGGCTGGTATGGGCGGCGCTGACATTACGCTCGATCAGATGGGTCAGGTATATGCTGAACTTGAGCAGCGCGCTCAGGGTACGTATGACGGTTCCATTAAGTATCTTGGTATCGAAGAGTAAGGGGCTTTGATTATGGCTAATATTAAGCAACTTTCTGCCCGCCCCGATGACTTGGCTCCAGGCCATCGCCTGTGCGGCGGCTGCGGCGCTTCCATGGCGGTACGCCAGGTTCTGATGGGCCGCAATGATTATGATGTAGTATGCTGCTCGGCAACGGGCTGCTTGGAAGTTTCTACCACCATCTATCCTGATAACGCGTGGGAAGTTCCTTTTATTCACAATGCATTTGCTAATGCTGGTGCAACTATTTCTGGTGTTGAGGCTGCATATAAGGGTCTTCAGCGTGCTGGTAAGATCCCTGCCGACAAGAAGATTAAGTTTGTAGCATTCGGCGGTGACGGCGGTACGTACGATATCGGTTTGCAGTCTCTGTCTGGTGCTATGGAGCGTGGCCACGATATTGTTTATGTTTGCTACGACAACGGGGCTTACATGAACACTGGTATTCAGCGTTCATCTGCTACGCCAAAGGGCGCTTGGGCTACCACTTCTGAGGTAGGTAAGGTTCAGCAGGGCAAGATTGAGGCTCGCAAGGATCTGACTTCCATCATGGCTGCTCATGGAGTACCTTATGTTGCTCAAGCAACAGTTGGTAATTGGCGCGACTTGGTAAACAAGGCAGAAAAGGCCATTGCAGTTGACGGTCCTGCATTCTTGAACATCATGGCACCTTGTCCACGTGGTTGGCGTCTTGGCTCTAACATGACGGCTGAAATTTGCCGTCTGGCTGTTAACTCTAAGTTCTGGCCTTTGTTTGAGGTTGAAAACGGCAAGTGGAAGCTTACCCCTGTTCGCGATAAGAATTTGATTCCTGTTACGGAATTCTTGAAGCCTCAGGGTCGCTTTAAGCACCTTTTCAAGCCAGGCAACGAGCATATCTTGGAAGAGATTCAGCAAGATGTTGATAACTACTGGGCATATCTGGAAGGCCGCGTAGAAGGTTCAAAGGATCTGTAAGATAATATGTCGAAGGCATCGAGCTGAGATTTTATCGAAGGGCTGGAAACTTTTGTTTCCGGCCCCTTTTTATGGTTGTAGTTATCGGAAAGACTTCTCTGAAGAAAAGCGAGGTTATAGGCAGAAAAATCGGAAATTTTGGATTTGAAGAAGCTTTCCTGTAATCCGTATATTTAGCCTGCGACTATTCTGCTTTGGTTAGTGTTTCGATTCTTTTGGAGCATTGACAGGCTTATCTTTCATTTTCTATTATTAGGACAATCGTCCTAATAATAGAAAACCTTTTAAAATAGGGGTAAAAGATGACGAATACGTCAAATGCGAATATAACCAAAGCTTCTAAAAATGCCGTCTTTCACGAGGATCTTGACAATAATCATCAATCGGATGAGCAGCTTCGTTTTGCGTGCAATCAGTCTCAGTCGCAAGTAGCACAGGCTCGCTTAAAAGGGAAGTCGCAGCACCAGTGTCAGATTCAAATGCAGTCGAAAACGCAATCGCGGTCGCAAACGCAGTCGCAGTCACAATCGCAATTGCAGTCGCAAACACAAACGCAAGCGCAATCTCAAACTCAACACCAACAGCCGTCGCGATCTCCTAAGGGTGCTCAACCAAAATTGTTCACAAAGGCTTTTATCTGCATTGCATTAACGAATTTTGCAGTGTTTTTTAGCTTTCAACTTACAACAGTGGGAATGCCTGTTTATCTGGAGCAACTTGGCGCAGATGAATTAGCAGTAGGTCTGACGGTAACTTTAGTTACGGCGGCAGCATTACTTGTGCGCCCCTTTGCTGGTCTAATTTTAGACAGTTTTGGACGAAAGGGAGCGCTTATAACAGGAATTATTTTGATGCTTTTTGTTATAGTGGCGTACCTTCTATTTCCTTTGGTGGGCGTGGTGCTCGCACTTCGTGTTTTTCACGGTGTTGGTTGGGGGTTGTCGTCGACCTCGACTTCGACCATTGTTGCGGATGTTATTCCTAAAGTTCGTTTTGCTGAAGGGATGGGTTGGTACGCATTAGGGGGATCATTATCCGCTGCAATTGGACCAGCTCTGAGTATCTTTCTTCTTGAAGAGGTGGGAGCGCAGGCGATGATTTTCGTTGCTTCAGCATCGCTTGGTATTGCATTTGTCTTGTCTCTTTTTGTTGAAGATCAAGCTATGCCAGATAAGAATAACCAAGCAAAGCATGAAAGCGTCGAAAGGTCAGCAAGCTCGATATCTCGAAACACCAAGCCCAAGCTTACGCTAGATTCTCTGATCGAACGTGATGCGTGGCTTCCCTCTCTGGGAATCTTGTTGGTTAATGCCGGTTTTGCTGCAATCACTGCCTTTATTGCGGTGTATGGGATGGCGCAGGGAGTGGCAAATATTTCGTTGTACTTTGTGGTGTATTCGCTAGTTACGATAGTGTCGCGTCCTATTATTGGTCGAATAATCGATCAGAAAGGGTTCTTCGCTCCCAGTGTTTTAGGAACCTTATGCGTTGCGGTGACATTAGTAATTGTGAGTGTGTCTCACGATATTGGTATGTTTTGTATTGCGGGTGTTTTTGCGGGATTAGGCCTTGGAACAGTTCAGGGAGCGTTTCAAACAATGGCAGTTTCTTCGGTTCCTCCTCAACGAAAAGGAGTAGCTACGTCTACTTTTCTAATTGGGCTTGATGGGGGACTTTGCTTGGGCTCTGCAATTGCGGGCGTCCTGGCTGTTATGGTGGGCTACTCCGGTATGTTTGCGGTTATGGCGCTCTTTCCGTTTGCGGCGACTATTTTCTTTGTGGTTTGTTGTAAAAAATGGGATGAAAAGCGCCAAGCATAGGGAGAGATCAAGGTGAGCGTAGATACTCGTCAAAAAATATTGCATATCGCAAAACAGCTTTTTAATGAGCGTGGAATTAATGAGGTTTCAATCGCGGATATCGCAAGTTCGGTTGGTATTAGTAAGGGGAATCTGACCTATCATTTTGCTCGTAAAGAAGCAATCGTTGAAGCATTGGTACTCGAATCAACCACTATGCCTCCTTTGCAACCCGCTTCGTCTTTGGATGAACTCTTAAGCTTGATAGAGCATATGCAATCGGTAGTGCAAGATGATGCCTATTACTTTCGTCATTACGCCCAAATTGCTCAGATGGTTCCTCGAGTGGCACAACAACAAAGAAAAGTTTTCTCATTCTTTCGGGCAGTAATGATGCATTCATTTATGAATTTGGGCGAGCTGGGATTGGTTGATCAGTCGAAAAAGTCCGGAGAATTCGATAGTGTTATTGATGCGGTGTTTATGACCTGCGTTTTTTGGTTACCCTTTAGTGAGCTGAAAGGGAAATTCTCTCGGGCAAATGGGCTTACGCAATGCGAGTTTTATTTAAAAGCAATACTTACCGAAGAAGGATTGCAAGAGATCAATAAAGTGCATGGATAAGAGGATTTGCCGACCCGTAACGACAGAGCGGCTTAATGAGTGTACGCATGAATGCGTTGCTATGGCTGCGTTGCTATGGACACATTGTCATGGATACCTGGATCTATGATGCATGACTGAAAGAACTCAACGGCATGCTCATTTTTTCGCTTTCGTCCCCACCTGCTTGACGAATTCCTTTAGTGCGCTATAGTATCGGCAGAACAAATGAATACAATCTTCAGGGCGAGGTGAAATTCCTCACTGGCGGTAATGCGTAACGCAAAGCCCGCGACCCCAATAGGATTTCTTTTGCGATGGTGCTCATTAGTGGCATTGGTAAGTGAATGAATATTGGGCTGATTCGGTTGAACTCCGAAGCCAACGGTTAAAGTCCGGATGGAAGAAGATGATGAAGCATGCTTGTGGTTCAATAGGCGCGTTCCCCAACAAGGAGTTGTGCTTGATTGTTTTGCAGGGGTGCGAACACTCGAAAAGGTAAGCCCTGAAATGCATTGGCGTTTCAGGGCTTTTTGTTTTGCAGGGTTCGTTGTGATTCTTGCTTGCAGATGCCTCTCGCATAAAGCGAGTCAAAGGGCAGGTTGAGCGAGCTGCAAAGTAGGGTAGTCCGCAGCGAAACCAATTCAAGACAGCACCTTCCCGACATCATTACCCGAAATTGTATTCGCGGTATTGGAAAAGAAAGGAGGTGTTGCATCTTGTCTGAAACTGATTATGAAGCGAAAGCTGAATCTGGAGCTGTTCGCTGCTCTGGTAAAAGTAGTTTCCTGATCGATAAATTGCCTGTGCGGGTAAATGAACGCTACCGAGAGTATCTGGAAAGTTCTTCGCCTGACGAGCGCTACATGGCGCGCGCACTTCAGTTGGCGTGGCGTGGTTGTGGCTGGGTAAACCCCAATCCCATGGTAGGTGCGGTTATTGTGAAAGATGGTCGCATTATCGGGGAAGGCTGGCATACCAAGTTTGGTGCCCTTCACGCTGAACGCGAAGCGTTTGCTCGCTGCAATGAAAACCCGCAGGGTGCTACGTTGTATGTCACGCTCGAGCCTTGTTGTCATTGGGGTAAAACACCCCCTTGTACACAGGCAATTATTGAGAACAAAATCAAACGGGTGGTGGTAGGTGCTCCTGACCCAAATCCTCTTGTGGCAGGGAAAGGAGCAGCTCAGCTTCGCGAAGCAGGTATTGAAGTTACAGAAAAGGTGCTACTTCAAGAATGTCAGTTCATCAATAAGGTATTCCTGCATTACATACAAACAAACCGCCCCTATGTGATTGCTAAGTATGCTATGACGCTTGATGGCAAAATAGCCACTAAAACAGGGGCTTCGAAGTGGATTACAGGACCTGAAGCGCGTGAACAGGTACATTTGCATCGTCATCGATTCTCTTCAATTATGGTTGGTGTTGGCACAGTTTTAGCCGATAATCCATCACTCACCTGTCGTATAGGGCAGGTAAATTCATCGCGAAATCCCGTGCGCGTTATCGTTGATTCTCGGTTGCGAACTCCTCTTGACGCTACGGTTGTACAAACCGCACAAAACGTACCGACCATTATTGCGACAGCTTGTGACGACGATCAACTCATCGATCAATATCGCATGTGCGGCTGTACGATTCTTCGCATTGCAGAAAAAGAGGGGCGCGTTGATTTAGAGGAGCTTTTGCAGCTGTTGGGAGCAAAAGGCATCGATAGCGTTTATGTTGAAGGAGGCGCTACACTGCATGCTTCGCTTATTGAGGCGCGCCTTGTCAATGAAATTCACGCCTATATTGCACCAAAGATTTTTGGAGGCGCACAGGCGCCTGGACCAATTGGCGGCGAAGGAATTGCTCTACCTGAAGATGCCCTGCGGTTTTCGAATGTGGTGGCTTCTCAATTAGGTGAGGACCTCTTTATTGAATGCGAGGTGAACTAAATGTTTACCGGCATTATTGAAGAAGTAGGAAAAGTTATATCAGTTCGTAGAGGGGCTCATTCCTGTGTACTTACGGTGGCAGCAAATACGGTGCTTGATGATGTACATCTCGGTGACAGCATTGCCACCAATGGTGTTTGTCTTACGGTCACTGAATTTACCAAGCAAAGCTTTTGCGCTGATGTGATGCCCGAAACACTGCAGCGATCCTCGCTTGGATCATTACGTTCAGGTAGCTCTGTGAATCTTGAGCGAGCAATGGCAGCAAACGGTCGCTTTGGCGGGCATATCGTCTCGGGTCACATCGATGGTACTGGCACTATTCACTCTATTAAAGAAGACGATAATGCAGTCTGGTACACCATTGATGCTGCTCCAGAAATTACGCGATTGATCGTTGAAAAAGGCTCAATTGCAATTGATGGCATAAGTCTTACCGTAGCTTCGGTTACTGCAGCAAGCTTTAGCGTTTCTATTATTCCTCACACGCGTGCTCAGACCAATCTTTCTACCAAGCGCGTAGGGGATGTAGTGAATTTAGAAAATGATTGCATCGGAAAGTATGTTGAACGTTTGCTTGGTGATTCTGGTTTTCTTGCTCTGGAACAATCAAGCAGTCCTTCGAAAGCTTCATCTGGCATAACAAAAGATTTTTTATTCCGTAATGGATTCTAAGGAGATAAAGCATGTTTGAATTTTCTACGATAGAACAAGCACTGGAAGACTTGCGACAGGGCAAAATCATCCTTTGTACGGATGATCCCGACCGAGAAAACGAAGGAGATTTTATCTGTGCGGCGGAATTTGCCACTACAGAAAATGTCAACTTTATGGCGGTACATGGAAAGGGACTTATTTGCATGCCAATGAGCATCGAATTGTGCCGTAAGCTCATGTTCCCCCAGATGGTGACTACCAATACCGACAATCACGAAACTGCTTTTACCGTATCTATTGACCATGTAAATACCACCACGGGTATCTCGGCTGAAGAGCGTGGCTTTACGGCACGAATGTGCGTTTCCGACGAGGCGAAACCAGAAGACTTTCGCCGTCCTGGACATATGTTTCCTTTGATGGCCAAAAAGAATGGAGTTCTTGAACGAAATGGCCATACGGAAGCAACCGTAGATCTGATGCGTTTAGCAGGTTTAAAAGAGTGTGGCTTGTGCTGCGAGATCATGCGCGAAGATGGCACCATGATGCGCACTCCAGAGCTTATTGAGTTGGCACAAAAGTGGAATATTTCTTTCATTTCTATTAAAGCTTTGCAGGAATATCGCAAAAAGCACGACAAGTTGGTTGAGAGGGTAGCGTCGCCTCTCATGCCTACCAAATATGGCAACTTTCGTGCGCACGCGTACATAAACAAGCTCAACGGAGAGCATCATGTTGCCCTAGTAAAGGGCGACATCGGTGATGGTGAAAACATCTTGTGCCGAGTTCATTCTGAATGTTTAACCGGTGATGCCTTTGGATCGCTTCGTTGTGATTGTGGAGATCAGCTGGCAACTGCAATGTGCCAGGTTGAAAAGGAAGGGCGCGGCATTGTGCTCTACATGCGTCAAGAAGGTCGAGGGATCGGCTTGGTAAACAAGCTGCGCGCTTATGAGCTTCAAGATCAAGGGATGGACACCCTTGAAGCTAATTTAGCTCTTGGATTTGAGGGAGATATGCGCGAGTACTATATCGGAGCACAGATACTGCGCGATTTGGGTGTAAAGACAATGCGGTTGCTGACTAACAATCCCGACAAAGTGTATCAATTAAAGGATTTTGGCATGGAGATTGTGGAGCGGGTACCCATACAGATGCCTCCGACGGATTATGACCGTTTTTACCTTGAGACCAAAAAAGAAAAAATGGGGCACTTATTGACCATGGAAAAAGAGCCAAATACTAAGCAGGTTTCAGCGTAAACGCAAGCGAGGCGCAAAAGCAACGTTTTGGGCTTTTTGCCGTGCGTGTGCTAAGCGCCTCCTGCGGCACCGTATTTCTCGACGCTTTGACTGATTGATTAATTAAAAATCTCACTTTTAATTATTACTTCCAAAACGAAAGGATTGTATCCATGAAAACTCTCGAAGGAAAATTGGTATCACGCGACATTAAAGTAGGAATTGTTGCAGCGCGTTTCAATGAATTTATTACCTCTAAGCTTTTATCGGGCGCGATGGATGGGCTGGTTCGTCATGAGGTGGCACAGGAGGATGTTGAAGTTGCATGGGTTCCTGGTGCGTTTGAAATTCCGCTTATTGCACAGAAGATGGCAGAATCGGGCAAATATGATGCGGTTATCTGCCTTGGTGCGGTAATACGTGGAGCTACGAGTCATTATGACTTGGTTTGCAATGAGGCCGCAAAAGGGGTAGCTCAAGTCGGGCTAAAGACGGGTGTTCCTGTGCTGTTTGGGGTAGTTACTACCGACACCATTGAACAAGCAATTGAGAGAGCGGGTACCAAGGCAGGCAACAAAGGATACGATTGTGCTACGAGCGCAATTGAAATGGTAAATTTAATTCGACAAATCGAAGCATAGAGTAAACGTTCGTTTAATTGTCGAGTAAAATTCGAGTACGCCCTATGAGCTTAATATCGTGGTAGGGCGTACTCTATTTAGATGAGGTGAGGGTCTACCATGTTTCTAACGCAGCCGCTTTCTTTGCGAACCTTTTCGATTCACAACCGTTTAGTTTTACCTCCGATGGCAACAGAAAAATCTGTGGGCGAAGGGGAAGTGAGCGAGGGGCTTTGCGATTATTACCGCGAAAAGACTGCCGGTGGTTACTTTGGCCTCGTGATTACCGAACATAGCTATATCAATAAAGAAGGCCAGGCGAGCGTGGGACAAGTGTCGGTTTCTCGTGATGCCGATATTGAGGGTCTGAAACGTTTAGTAGAGGTGGTACATGTGAGCGGTTCGAAAGTGATCGCTCAGATCAATCATGCAGGAGGCAAGGCAATCTGTGCGCTGGATGGGTCGGTCACGGCTCCTGCACCGACAGGCATGCCTTATACCACCACACGGGGAGAAGCGGTTGAGGCTCACACTATGAGTCAAGCCGAAATTGATCAGGTAATTGCTGATTTTGCTGCAGCGGCGCGTCGAGTAAAGGCCGCAGGATACGACGGCGTAGAGATACATTCAGCTCATGGGTATCTTTTAAACCAGTTTTATTCGCCTATTTCCAATAGACGAGAGGATTCCTATACTGGGGAAACCATAGAGGGCCGCACTCGTTTGCATTGCCAAGTTATTTCTGCGGTGCGAGAGGCGGTAGGCCCCGATTTTCTGGTCGCGCTTCGTTTAGGTGCTTGCGATTATCAAGAGGGCGGTTCGACACAAGCCGATGCCGTTGCGGCATGCAAAATATTTGAAGCAGCTGGTATAGATCTTCTCGATATCTCGGGAGGCCTGTGTGGGTATCGCGGCGATGGCTCGAAAATCCCTGGTTATTTCGGAAACGAATCACAGGCAATTCGCGAAGCTGTTTCGGTGCCGGTAATCTTGACGGGTGGCGTTCGAACGGGACTTGCAGCGGAGACTCTTCTTGAAGAGGGAAAAGCTGACTTAATTGGAGTCGGTCGTTCAGTGCTGAAAGATTCATCGTGGGCGAAGAAGGCCTTTGTTGAGTTGGGTATTGAATGAAAGGGTTTCCCTGTTGACCGCTAAAGGTACAATTTTCTTCGATTTTGATGGCACTCTGCATGACAGCATGGCAATCTATGGCCCTGCGTTTCGTGCGGCATATGCCTGGTTGGTAAAAGAGGGCTATAAAGAACCTCAAGAATTTAGCGATTCCTGGATAAGTCAGTGGCTCGGTTTTACAGTCGAAGAAATGTGGACTACATTTGCCCCCGATTTACCAGAAGTGGTGTGGCGTAAAGCAGCATCGATAGTGGGCAATGAAATGGATCGACGAACCGAAGAGGGCAAGGCGCGTCTTTTTGAGGGGATTCCTGAAGCTTTAGATGCACTTAAGGCGCAAGGCTATGATCTTGCCTTCTTGAGTAATTGTCGCACCTGTTATTGTGAGGTTCATCGGGCGCGATTTGGTCTTGATAAGTGGTTCGATGCCTACTATTGCGCCGAATCGTTTAAAGACATCCCAAAATGGCAGATATATCAAGAAATTGCAAAAACCCATACTATGCCTCATGTTATGGTTGGCGATCGTTTTCATGATCAGGAAGTAGCAGTTCGTGCCCATATTCCCTTTGTGGGATGCGCGTTTGGTTTCGGGCGAGAAGGTGAGCTGGATCAGGCGGATGCTTGGGCGCGGGTTCCTTCCGAAATACCAGGGGCAGTTAAAGCAGCGCTAACGCTGCACTCTTAAATGCTTCGTCCGTAGGGAACGGTATACCAAACTGCTTGCCCGATAATTTTTAAGGTATGGCCTGTTTTATCTGAATTAGAAAAGATTGAAGGCTCGAAAGTGGGATCAAAAGAGTCGGGCATCAAAGTTATGCCATCATTGCGTACATGAATCCTTTTTATCGTTGCGGCACTGTTATCTACACTAACCGCGTATACTTTTCCTTCATGAATTTCTTTTAAAGTGGGATCGATCAGAGCGTAGCTTTCATTGGGAAGAGTACGATTCATTGATTCACCTTCCACTTTAAGGAAAAAAGCGTGCGGATGTTTCTGATGAATCGATACCGGGAGTGGATACTGTTCGTCGGTTGTAAGCATTTCCAAAGGTTCGCCCGCTGCAATTGAACCAAAAAGGGGAACATCGATAACGTCTTCTTTGCGTGTATTGGGATGAAGAAGGATCTTTTTCGCATATCCTAATTCTTCGCTCATGATATCGTCAGGAACAAGCTCGGGGATTGCTTCGATGAGGGCTTGTACGTGCTGTGCATGAGGAGTGCTTTCTCCTCGTTCCCATGCAGAAATTGCACTTTGGCTAACACCCGTAATTTTGGCAAATTCAGTTTGTGATAGGCCTTTATTGACACGAAGCGCATGTATGTTGTTACCAATGAAGTTTTGCATTGTCCACCTCACGGAAATTCTACCAAATGAACTGGTAAAACAATTTGACACGCTCTATTTACCAGTTAAACTGGTAAAAAAGTGTTAGGGTAGGTGAGAAATGCAAAGCTGGCTCGAACAAGCTCGAATTCTATCTGGTCTTACTGTTGAAGATTGTTGCCAGGCTTTGTTTCAATCAGCGAACGAATATCTTAGTAAAGAACAAAATCCAGGGACGCTGACACTTAATGAAATTCGCGTTTTAATGCAATTATTTTGTCGGGATGCGCAGCAGCTGGTATGGAACGCCTTGAGCGATTTGAACCCGCAATGATGAAACGAGCAGCGTGAGATAAGAAACGGTCTTTTTATGTATTGAGGGGGTATCAAAAGTGGAAGAACCAAAATATATACCTTCTCTTGAGTCGAATACCCTTGAAAACATTGATGAGCTTGTCATGTTTGCGCGTGAACGACGTGGTGTCATCGGTCTTTCTTTTTCACTTTTATTGGTAAAGGCGCTCGCAGGTGTGTTGGCTGAACAAAAGCGAACTTATAAAAACCAAGAAGGTGCCAATTCCGACGTTGCACCGTACGTACGTCATAAGTCACGTGAGCGTTTACTTTATAAGGAATTGGGAATTTGGTGCTACCTCTCGTATGCTCAGGGTGCAAGCTTTCCGTTTCTTCTTCAGGCGGAATTGTGTTTGAGGCGAGTTTGCGACATATATGGGAAAGATGTTGAAACGGGGAAGTATCTCGCTTTTGTTTTGTGGTCAAAATGGCAGATTCATAAAGCGCAGCCAGGAGATATGAAGCGATGTTTTGCCCTCCTTTCCGCCTGTTCTCAAGCAGATGCTTTGTCTATTTCGCAACTTGAGGTGGTTTGGTTTCGTTTAGGTTATCTTTATCAAGTTGGTGCAGGCTGTACAAAAGACAAAATCAAAGCTCTCTATTGCTATCAACAAGCAAGAAATTTAGGTCTTGATTGTTAGATCACGCAGAGCTTAATTGCTGGAACGTATGGTCTGATTGCAGATTGCGAGGGAGCAGTTCTCTATGAGGCTCTGCTTGCTAAATAATCTTTTAATTCTCGTTTCATTTTTTCGAAGAAATCTTGGGTATCTGGATCGGTGAATCCTCCTTGGAGACCGAAAGGTGAGCTAGCAAGCTTTAGCGCATCTTTGTTTTCTAAGGCAATGCGGTAGCTTTCGGGGAAATTGAGCTCGAATACAAAGCAGATAAAACCTATGACATAGTCGGCGGGGTATTGCCGCTCTTCTCTTTTTACGCATCGATGTTTGAGAAATGCTTCCTTGACCTCGGGAGATATTTTGCTCTGGGCAAGCTCTGCTAAGGTTGAATTCATGATGGTCTCAGGGGTGCTGGTTTGCATCGTGTTCATGATGTCCAACTTGTCGGCATCGCGGACTATGGTGCAATACGTGTTGGTACGTTTTGGAAGATTGTCGGGTAAGCAAAAAGCACTATGGAGTTGTATTGCTGTTCGGATGAGCTCATCTTCTTGGGAATTCTTGACAAAAGAACGCAAAAAGCACGACTTAGATCCATTAAATAATACATCGACACTCAGGTCTGCGTGACTGGTTGATTGCGCATCGGAAAAGGTGTTCCAGCGCCGTAGTTGTTCAAAGCGTCCAATATCATGAAGAAGTCCTACCAGCCACGCAAGATTGCAATCCTGTCCTGAAAAACCTTCACTTTGAGCAATCCGTCTACACACTTGAGCTACACGTAGAGAGTGGTCAAGCTTGAGCGCTATACGAGGATTCGTTGTGTCGTAGGAGTTGGCGTAGCTCAAAAAGGTATGTTTTGCTTGTTCGCAATCAATATACACAGGAAGACCTTCTTAAAATCGCGTACCTCCCTCTTTAAGAGGGAGGTACGAATGAGTTTTGATCAGTTTTTATATCGAAGGATGCTTTAAGCTTCAAGCAGTTTTTCAACAGCAGCAAGTTTTACGCAACAAACAAATACCTTCATAGCTGCTTCGAGTTCATCGAGAGGAGGAAGGGTAGGAGCAATTCGAATGTTTGAATCCTTGGGGTCGTTTTTATACGGATAGGTTGCGCCTGCGCCAGTCATGGTTACGCCAGCCTCTTTTGCAAGGGAGACAATTCGTTTTGCGGTGCCTTCGGGCGCATCGAAAGAAATGAAATATCCACCACGAGGATTGCTCCAAGAACCGCAACCCGTACCTTCGAGGTTTTCGGATAAAAGCTTCAAAACTAGTTCGAACTTTGGACGAAGAATTGCGGCATGTTTTGCCATATGAGCTGCAATGCCTTCTGCATCTTTCAGGAAGCGAACGTGACGGAGTTGATTGAGCTTGTCATGACCAATAGTTTGAACGCCCATGCGTTTTTTGATTTCAGCAATGTTTTCTGCGCTTGCTGCCATTGCCGCAAGGCCAGCACCAGGGAATGTAACCTTTGAGGTGGAAGCAAATTTGAAGTAGCGGTTAGGGTTTCCTGCCTCTACGCAGGCGGCTGCAATATCAAGCAGCTGGTCTTGCTCGGCGGGATTGTCGTAAAGGTGATGAACCGTATAAGCGTTATCCCAGAAAATACGGAAATCTTCAGCTGCACACTTCATTGAAGCAAGGCGACGAACAACTTCGTCAGAGTAAGTAACACCGCCAGGATTGGAATACTTAGGCACGCACCAAATGCCCTTAAATGATGAATCGTTAGCGACTAACTCTTCTACGGCATCCATGTCGGGGCCATTTTCATCCATGGGCACCGTAACCATTTCAATGCCAAAAGCTTCCGTTACTCCAAAGTGGCGATCATAACCTGGGACAGGGCAAACAAACTTAACGGAATCAAGTTTGCTCCAAGGGGTAGATCCTAGAGTTCCGAACACCCAGCAGCGCATAACGGTGTCATACATGATGTTGAGGCTAGAATTACCAAAGACAATGGTGTTTTCTGGTTTGTCGTCAAGCATGGTTGCCATAAGTTCTTTAGCCTCAGGCAGACCGTCGACAACGCCGTAGTTGCGAATATCAGTTCCGTCTGCTGCTTTGCAGTCATCGGTTGAGGGAAGGATGTCTAGTAGAGGCATGCTTAAATCAAGCTGATCAGCACCAGGCTTACCACGAGCCATATTGAGGGATAAACCCTGAGCACGATAGGTTTCGTATTCTTCGGTGAGTGCAGTTTTGAGCGTTGTGAGCTCTTCTTTTCCCATTTCCGCGTACGTGGGCATTCTGCTTCCTTTCGCTATTTCCTAAGGGGTGAAAGAGCACGCATAGGTACGTCCTTCGTCCCGATATGCATACCTAGTTAGTATAGGTGTTGAGCGCTTTAACCGCAAAACAAGAAACACGCCATCGCTAGGAGAGAGGGTGGAAATGGCGTGTTTCTGCTTTGAGGATGCGACGGGTTGTCGCAGGGAGTCGGTTTGTGTTGTATTTATTTATTAACCTTGACGGCGCCTCGCTCTATCATTGCTGCGATTTCTTCCTCACTTGCGCCTAGCCAGGTAAGTACACTGCGAGTGGACTCGCCCAATTCAGCAGGCTCTTTTGCCTCTTGAAGATTCGAGCGCATTTCCCCAATTGCATGAGGTGTGTTGGTTTGAAGTGCTGTTCCGAAACGAGGGAAATCTACGTAATTTAACATATGAGGATTGGTTTCCATGGCAAGTTCGATTGCTTCTGTTTTGTTGAGGCAAGGAGCAATTGCGTAGGGTTTATCGGCGAGCCAGTCAATCCATTCGTCATAGGTTTTTGACTTTACCAATTCAACAATAGCTTCGTAGGCGGTAGGATTTTCCTCGGGGGTATCTTTGAGCATATTGTACAAATCTGGTCGATTGATGTCGTCGCAGAATTGGTTCCAATAATTATGTTCGTACAACCCGAAGGACACCATGCGGCTATCCTTGGTGTAGTAGATGTTGTAGCCCACTGAGGGATATTCACGCATTTCGGAAGTAAGTTTTTTACCATAGAAAAACCAACGGCTATCAAGCATGGCGTTCCACCAGATGAGAGAGTCATACATTGAAACATCGATATGAGTTCCGCCTGCTTCATCTCTGGCGATAAGCCCCGTGAGAGCTCCTTGTAATCCAACCATTGCAGCTGAAAGATCGGCTGGTTGCAGAAGCGCTACGGCACCTTTCGTGAGATCGTAATAACCAGTTTTTGCAACGATATTAATGTCATGAAGGGCATCAAGACTGCGAGGGTCATTTTGTCCATAAGCGGAAAATGACACATATACCAGTTTTGGATTAATTTCATGAAGTGTTTCGAAATCTATTCCCAGACGTTTAGCGACTCCAGGACGATAGTTTTCTACTAAAACATCTGCTTTCTTAATAAGGTCATAGAAGCGTGCTTGTACTTCAGGATCTTTGAGATTAAAAGAAACACTTTCCTTGTTGCGATTTAGGGCATAGTGATAGTAGCTTTCGCCGTTAACTTGAGGGTGTTCTCCTCGGACTAAATCGCCAGTCTTGGTGTCTTCCACTTTGATAACGCGTGCGCCTAAATCTGCGAAATATAAGCTTACGTAAGCACCTAATAGATAGCGAGAAAGATCAACAACAACCAGATTTTCGAAAGGTTTTTGCATGAGTAACTCCTTTAAAATAGGGCGAAAAAGAGCACACGTTTCAAAGGCACCCTTAAAAAGTGCTAAAAAACATGCAAATGAGAAAATTCGGGTTATCTAATGGGGGATGTAGTTAACGTCTTTTAGATTTGCTCTTTGGCGCAATGCCTGCCTGATTGCGTCCGATGCGACGGAATAAAATGCTCATACCATAACCAAGAACACCAATCATGATGAGCTGCGCAGGATTAATACCTAAAATAAGTCCGCCTAATAGAATTACGGAAACACCGGCATTGAGTACTACTGCTAAAAGACTGAAATCAATTTTGTCGCCCATGGCTTTCCTTATCCCGCACCTCCCAAACCAATTTGATAGGGAGGTGCGTTTTGTGTGAGTGACTACAAATTAGGGGGATGCACTTGCAAACTCAGAAAAGTTTTACGCCTTTGCGTGGATGTGAGCTTCAGCAGCTTCTTTAGCCAACTCTTCGTCGCTCTTATACCAAGCAGCTTTACGAGCTTTGTCGCCAGCCAGCCAAGTGTAGATAAGAAGACCGAAGGTGATGGTCAAAACGATGAGACCGCCTACGAAGAAGCCCGTCCAGCCAAGCTGTTCAGATACAACAGCCCAACCAGTTGCGCCGATAGCGCCAATACCGTTGAAGATCGTGATCATCCAAGAGTAAATCTTGTCGAATTCTCGACCGCCAGCAATCTGACGACAGAGGAACGGCAACATTGCGGTTGAACAGGCGTAGGTCAAACCGAAGAATAAGCCGCCGAAGAACATAGGCCAAATGCCTGCTTCGCCAAAGATCTGAGGAATCCACCACATCATCAAAAGGCCAATTACGCCACCGAAGTAGCCAAGCAATTGTGCGCCAATAAGAGTGCGAGATTCGATGAAACCAACGATAACTTTACCGCCAGCCTGACCACCACTGGTGAATGCTTCAAGAGTACCGGAGAGAAGCAAGAGGCCTACGATTGCCTGACCGCCCCAGCCATCATGACCGAGGAACTGTACATAAGTAGCAAAGAGCTGAGTCATTGTGGTGAGGGTATTGAGAAGACCTGCACCTAAAACTAATGTCCAGAAGAAAGGCTTGCGGATAATTTCGGAACCCAGCCAACCAGGTTCAACAATTGCCTTCTGCTCTGCTTCAGCAGCAAGTTCTTCTTCCATTGCAGCTGCATCGAGAGGCATACCGTAAGGAAGCGTTCCGCATTCCTGAGGGGTGCGCTTTACGAAGAAAGCAATGAAAGGAATGGTGCCGATGCAGATTGCGATGCCGAACACCATGTAAAGGGTGCGCCAACCAAGCAGGTCAGGACCAAGAACGAACTGACCAACGATATTCCAAACCATACCGCCGATACCAGTGAAAGCAAAGCAGAGACCAGTAACGGTGCCGTAGTTGGTGTGGAACCAGCGGCTCAAAATACCTGCTGTCATGGTGAACTCGATGCATACCAAGCCCAGACCAATAATGAAGCCTGCTACCCAGTAGCACCAAATTGCGGGATAGACAGTGAAGCCCATGTAAGGGATAGCTACCATCAGTGCTGCAACTACACAAACTGACTTAGCGCTGAATTTGTCGAAGAACTTTGCCATAGGTGCTGCACCAATACATTGACCTAGGTATACGAAGGTAATGTAGAGTGATACTTGCGACGTCTGTACGCCAAAGTGTTCAGCAACGGGACGATAGCAAAGACCTGCGGCAGTAAAGATAATGCCAACAGCCGTAAACAGCGTTAAACACATCGTAATAACAACGCCAACATGCCTCCAGGTAAGGCCTTGTCGCGCAATTTTTTGTGCTGACATTTTTCCTCCTCCTTGTGTTGTATATATCGTCATCGGCTAGCAAGCTGCAGCTTATAAAGCTTCCCCCATTAGCAAACTCGCTAGCCGGAATGACCCATTAGGGATTAATGAAGAATTAAGGGGGTGCCGTGGGGGATGTGTGGGAATTGGGTGGACCCACGGCACCTGTTTGCTTAGTCGCGCTTTGAACGCGGACCGTAGCTTGGCTCAAAAACGGAATCGGGAAGATCGGGACCGTGATAGCACGTAACAGAATCGCCATCCATGCGTTGAATATCTTCGTCTGAATAGCCGTATTCGTGCATTACTTCAGCGGTGTCGTACCCAATAGGACGACTCTTATGAAGAACAGGATCCCCCATACTGTCTAAACGAATGGGTGAGGTAGGAATCGCTTTTTCGCCAAATGCGTCGTAATGAACTTTGCGCAGAATATCGCTTGCATAAACTTCTTCGTCCGCCAGGATATCTTCAGGCAAGTAGAGTTTTTCATAGGGAATTTCGTTCGCTTTAAAGATTGGTTCCCATTCTGCCCATGTTTTAGTTAGGAATTGTTTTTCCATGATGCGGACTACTTCTTCATTTCGTCCTGAACCATCATTGATTTCAGCATTTTTGTTGTAGCGTTCGTTGCCAACCATATCGTCTAGGCCAATAGTGCGCATGGTATGGTCATAGAAAATGTCGTAACTGCCATAGCAGATGATGAACCAGACACCATCTTTGGTTTGATAGGTGTTGTTAGTAGGGCAGGTGACGTTATAACGCGATTTTGGCCACTTATCTCCAAACTGAGTTCCCCCAAGCATCATTTGCATTGGCCAGAGTGCTGCATGATGGAGCGTAACGGTAACCTTGTCGCCTTCACCGGTGCGATCTTTGCGCGCAAGAGCTGCTAAAACGCCCGCAGTAAGTGCTAAAGAGGCATTCCAATCTCCCATAGCAGCAGGCCAGTTAATGGGTTGGTAGTGTTCGCCAGCTTGCGGTAAACATGCAAACCATCCACCTCGTGCGGCATAGGCAGTGGCGTCGAATCCCTTGGTATTTTTGTCGGGTCCATATTCGCCGTAACCACGCATTTGTGCCCAAACCAGATGAGGATGACGCTCATGTACTGATTCCCAATCAAGGCCAAGTTTGACAAGAGCCTTATCGCGGAAGCTTGTAATCAAAATGTCGGCATCAGCGAGCATCTTTTCGATAAGTTCGTGACCTTCTTCGCTTTTCAAATTAATACTTACAAATATTTTGTTCATTGAGGCGAAGTCAAAAGAGGGGTCATCGATATCAGTTTTTTTCATACCAAAGCCTGGAGCATTGGTGCGGTATTCGTCGCCCGTTGCAGGTTCTATCTTGTAAACGGTTGCTCCCATTTCGCCAAGAATGCGAGGGCTAGCAGGTGCTGCGACGTAACTGGTTAGATCGATAACTTTGATTCCTTCGAGTCCCTTCATAAATCCTCCTTTTTTACTTGCTTGCTTTAAAACCCCTCATGCAAAACAAGTAGGGTTTGCGTAAAACGCATTCAGAGAACCTTGAAGCTCTTTAAGGAATATTGAAAAGGCTGCTTAAGTGATGCTTTTGAGAATAGGAAGTTCGGGAAATCTTCTTGCTTTGTCGAATCTGATCTCTGGGCAAATACGGCAAAGCGCTAAAGCAGTTGGCGGAATAGATAATGCCAGCGTTGCGACAATACAATCCTCGCGTTACCATTTCTATGATTATTTGGTAACACACTCATGCAAAGTGTGTATTGAGAAGATGAGGAGAAGTGAGATGAATCTTGATCATCTTTATTATTTCAAGACTCTTGTAGAGACGAAAAGCCGTAGTGCTACGGCAGAAAAACTCGCCATCACTCCTTCCACCTTATCGCTGGCAATCGCTAAGTTAGAGCGAGAACTCAATACATCGTTACTTGATAAAAAGAGAGGGTCGGTAAGCTTAACAACCGACGGTCAAGTTTTTTATGAGTACATTGCCACGGCCCTTCGTTTTGTAGATGGCGGAATAAAAATTCTGCAAGAACGAAACGGGGGGGGGGCAGTCTCAAAGCGAAATTACCATCGGAACAGTTTTTTCGGTCCAGGACAAAGACTGGTCAGAAATCATTAGCCGTTTTAGGGTTCAAACCCATGGAAATGTTCGCTTAAATGTTAAGCAGTCGACGACACCAGAATTACTTAAAGATATTAAGAATGGTCTTGTCGATGTTGCTTTTTGTGGAACTATGGGTGACGACTCAGAGATTTCCTTTAAACCTGTCTGGAGCCAACGTGCCGTTCTGGTGGTGAACCGTCTTCATCCTTTTGCTAAACGTGATAAGTTATCGCTTGAAGAATTGAAAGATCATTATTTAATCTCCTACAGTCTGACGGGTCCGCTTGCATCTGAGCTTACTGATCTAGTCAAAGGCTATTGCTTGCTCATTGATTATCTCTACACCGATGAGATCACTCTCGCTTCTATCGTTTCAGGAAGTCCGGACATTATGGCAATTGCATGTCGCTCTTGGCTTCTTGATTCCTATCATGATGATATTAAATTGGTAGAAATCGAAGAAGCGCCTGAAGACTTCCATCAGATGTACTTGTGTTCTAAGGCTCACATCCGACAGCCTCAAGCGGTTGCTAGCTTCATAGAAGTAGTGGATCGCTATTGTCGGGAAAAGGGCAACAATCGGTAAATCTATTCCTTTAGCCTTAGATTATTCCTTATTGAGCTATCAAGGTTCACTGATGCAACTCCAATGTTTTGTGTTGGAGTTGATCGTTGTTTAAATAAATAACTCAAGGATTTAAGGCCATAAAGCGACGTGATTTTACGTTCAAATTGCTTGTTTGATATTCGTAAAATTAATAAATTATTCAATTAGATATTTACCCAATTTATAAATTTTGTGGGAATAAGTTTGCGGTTAGTTTCAAGGGGAATTTGAAAGATCGAATGCCATCTACTCCTGATGTATATCTCATTTTTTAAGTTGTTTGAGGGTTGGCGATTGCGATGTTTTTAGAGAAAAAGTGTCATGCTGGTTGGCCGTTTAACCGCAAAACAAGAAACACGCCATCGCTAGGAGAGAGGGTGGAAATGGCGTGTTTTGAGGGATAGCTAAAAGCTCGATTGGTTCCGCTTAACCTTGTAAGCGAAACGCTGCGGCAGCTTTAACCTCCATGAAACCGTACTTTGCCGTATAATTCCCCCACTCCTGTATAGTAAAGCGCCCAATAGCGTGCAGCTTATTTTCTGGCGAACCTGTCTTATGTATAAGGGATTGATTGTGGGCAGGTGCTTCTATCTGTTTCGCCTGGTGATTATTTGTTATCCCTAGCGGTTCGTGTGAAAGTGGGCTACAGAAAAAGGCTCTTGTAACTTTGCGGGAAGTTGTCAGCACTAGTTAGTATTAGAAAGCGATCGATATGGTTTCTCATGATTTTTGGGTATTGCTTGCAATGCTCATCTATTTTGTGGTTGTTGTAGTAATTGGCTTTATCTATGCCAAGAAATCCAATCAGTCCACTGAAGCTTACTTTTTGGGTGGCCGCAGACTAGGTCCTTGGTTAACGGCCCTTTCTGCTGAGGCGTCAGATATGTCTGGCTGGCTCTTGATGGGTCTTCCAGGTGTTGCGTACTTTACGGGCGCTTCAGATGCGATGTGGACCGCTATTGGTCTTGCAATTGGTACCTATTTAAACTGGCTGTTTGTTTCAAAGCGTTTACGTAAGTATTCAGAGGTAGCGAACAATTCGATCACGTTGCCAGATTATTTCTCAAATCGCTTTCACGATACAAAGAACATTTTGATGACCATTGCAGCTCTTATTATTTTGCTGTTCTTTAGTATTTATGTTGGTAGTTGCTTTGTTACGGTAGGCAAGCTGTTCTCTACTTTGTTTGGCCTTGATTACGCAACCATGATGGTGTTGGGTGCTTTGATTGTATTTCTATACACCTTTGTTGGCGGCTATCTTTCGGTTTGTACGACTGACCTTATTCAGGGAACCCTGATGGTTTCTGCCTTAGTTATTGTGTTTGTTGGCTCGGTTGCACAAGCGGGCGGCATTGACAATACGGTTGCTTTTTTGCAGAACATTCCTGGCTTCTTGTCGGGTACGCAGATTGCAAACCCGATTTTGGATGAGAATGGATTACAGGTAGTCCAAGACGGTATGCCTTTGTTTGGCGCTGCGACTGATTATGGCATTGTTACTATCATCTCAGGCCTTGCTTGGGGCTTAGGATATTTTGGTATGCCTCAGGTTTTGGTGCGCTTTATGAGTGCTACCCATTCGTTTGAGTTAACCAAATCTCGCCGTATCGCTACGGTATGGGTTGTAATATCTCTGAGCACTGCAGTGTGCATTGGTTTGATTGGTAGGGCAGTGATTCCTGCAGAATTCTTGTCGCAGGCATCAGCAGAAAATATCTTTATCGTGCTCTCTAATATGCTTTTACCCTCATTTATGTGTGGTTTGGTAGTTTCAGGTATCTTTGCGGCTTCTATGTCTTCGTCGTCTTCGTACCTTCTTATTTCAGGCTCTGCGGTTGCAGAAAATATTTATCGTGGACTTATAAAGAAAGACGCGACTGATGCGCAGGTCATGATTGTGGCCCGATTGACACTGGTAGTCATTTTGATCTTCGGTATTGTGATTGCACTGGATGAAAATTCGTCCATCTTCCAGGTTGTATCGTATGCATGGGCGGGATTCGGTGCGTCATTTGGTCCTTTAATGATAATGAGCCTCTATTGGCGTCGTACTAATCTCAAGGGTGCATTGGCAGGCATGATTGTTGGAGCAGTGACCGTTCTGGTTTGGAATACCTTCATTTCGCAACTTGGCGGAATATTCGCGGTATATGAATTGCTGCCTGCTTTTGTTTTGAGTTTAATTGCCATTGTGGTGGTATCTCTTGCGACGGAGGAGCCTTCAAAGGAAATCACTAAAGAGTTTGATAGCTATATGGATGCCGATTGCTAGAAATTTAGATACCAATTACTAAAAAATTCTCAAAAATATTTTTTCCAAAATTGGCCAGAACAGCAAAGTTCTGGCCAATTTCTTTTAATAAATTCTGAAGAAAAAGTTAACATTACCTGGTATTATTAGGTAAGTCTTGCGCAGAAGTGAGCAAATTGTGAAATGGATATGCCCGGGGGCGTGTAAGACGTTGACAGGGCGGAATTCCTAGCGTATTATTCCTTTGCTCGCTTGAAGTGCTCAGGCACTTTCTAGCAGGCAGCAGCTTGAAAATTGCACATGATCACAAGCGAATTCGGGAGTGTTCCAGAGCGGTCAAATGGGACGGACTGTAAATCCGTTGGCTCAGCCTTCCAAGGTTCGAATCCTTGCACTCCCACCATCTCGCCCACATAGCTCAGCAGGTAGAGCACTTCGTTGGTAACGAAGAGGTCAGCAGTTCGAGTCTGCTTGTGGGCACCATTTAATTATGGCGGTGTAGCTCAGTTGGTTAGAGCACACGGTTCATACCCGTGGCGTCACTGGTTCGAATCCAGTCACCGCTACCAAATTTTCTCGCTTACGCACGGTAAGCTTTTACTTTTATCGTTTTGCGTTCAGAAAGTGGACGCGCCTTCCAACAATCAAGGAGGAACAATGGCTAAGGAAAAGTTCGAGCGTACTAAGCCCCATGTTAACATTGGTACTATCGGCCATGTTGACCACGGCAAGACCACGCTGACCGCTGCGATCTCCAAGACCCTGTCTTCAAACGACGGTTCTCATGGTACTGCTCATGCAGACTTCACCGCATTTGAGGATATCGACAAGGCTCCTGAAGAGCGTGAACGCGGTATTACCATTTCTATTGCTCACATTGAGTATGAAACCGACACCCGTCACTATGCACACGTTGACTGCCCAGGTCATGCTGACTACGTAAAGAACATGATTACTGGTGCTGCTCAGATGGACGGTGCTATTCTTGTTATCGCTGCTACCGATGGTCCTATGGCTCAGACTCGTGAGCACATCCTGCTCGCTCGTCAGGTAGGCGTACCTTACATCATCGTTTTCCTGAATAAGTGCGACATGGTTGACGACGAGGAACTCATCGAGCTTGTTGAGATGGAAACTCGCGAACTTCTCACCGAGTATGGTTTCCCTGGAGACGACACCCCAATCATCCGCGGTTCTGCTCTTGGCGCTCTTAACGGCGAGCCAGAGTGGCAGGACAAGATCTGGGAGCTCATGGAAGCAGTAGACACCTACATTCCTACCCCAGAACGTGACGTTGACAAGCCATTCTTGATGGCTGTTGAAGACACCATGACCATTACTGGTCGTGGTACCGTAGCAACCGGTCGTGTTGAGCGCGGTGTTCTTCATGTTAACGACGAACTCGAAATCGTTGGTATCAAGGAAACCGAGAAGACGGTTTGCACTGGTATCGAGATGTTCCGTAAGCTTCTCGACGAAGCTCAGGCTGGCGACAACATCGGTTGCTTGCTCCGTGGTATCAAGCGCGAAGACATCGTTCGCGGTCAGGTACTCGCAAAGCCTGGTTCGGTAACTCCTCACTCTGAGTTCGTTGGTCAGGTTTACATCCTTACCAAGGAAGAGGGTGGCCGTCATACCCCATTCTTCGATGGCTATCGTCCTCAGTTCTACTTCCGCACCACCGACGTTACCGGTGTTGCACATCTTCCAGAGGGCACCGAAATGGTTATGCCTGGCGACAATGTTGAGCTCCGTGGTGAACTCATCCACCCAATCGCTATGGAAGAAGGCCTTCGCTTTGCTATCCGCGAAGGTGGCCGCACCGTTGGTTCCGGTCGTGTAACCCAGATCATCAAATAACTTCGATTGATCTAAAGTTTGTGAATTCCAGGGGAGCTCGCTTGCTGCGGGCTCCCTCTTGATTGATCATGATGCAATGGCAAGAATGCTATCAGGTAAGTTAAGGAGTATTGATGCGTACTTTGGTCACTCTTGCATGCACTGAATGCAAGCGTCGAAACTATACGACCAAGAAGAACAAGCAGAATAATCCCGATCGTATTGAGTTCGAAAAATATTGCAAATGGTGTGGACATCACACTTTGCATAAGGAAACTCGCTAAGATTAGGCAATATATAGGCCAGTAGCTCCAATTGGTAGAGCGGCGGTCTCCAAAACCGCATGTTGGGGGTTCGAGTCCCTCCTGGCCTGCCAGCTTGTTAATGAGCAGCTCATGGGCTGCTTATTTGGCGTATAGAGTAGTAATTTCCAGAGCAGGAAAGTTGTATGGCAAAGAAGTCTAAAACACAGAGAGCAAAAGCGTCTGCCAATCGTGCAGCTAAAAAAGAGCGCGCAGCTAAGCAGGCTCAGGCTACTCCGGTAGTTGAGGAGCAACCAACAAAGAAACGCTTCGGTTTCAAGAAGGCTCCTGCAAAGACCGTCCAAGCATCTTCCAAGCCGGCTCCTAAGCCAAAGAAGGCTGCGGAAAAGCCTAAGAAGAAGCGCTTTGCTTTCCTTTCTGAAGTTCGTTCTGAAATGCGTCGTGTTACCTGGCCTACTAAGCAAGAAGTTTTGCAGTGGACCGGCGTGGTAATCGTGGCGCTCTTGTTCTTCGGTGTATTTGTTGTCGTTCTTGACGACTGGGTAGTAACCCCGATTCTTATGGCTATTTCTGGTTTGGGGGCTTAATCCATGACGAAGAAATGGTATGTCCTTCACACGTACTCGGGATACGAGAACAAAGTGAAGAAAAATCTTGAGACTCGCATTGAAACTATGGGTCTCGAAAACAATGTGTTCGCTATTGAAATTCCTACGGAAACCGTGACGGAAATCAAAGAAGGCGGACGTCGTGTGGAAAGCGATAAAAAGGTATTTCCTGGCTATGTGCTTGTCCGCATGGAACTTGATGATCGTAGCTGGGCTGCGGTTCGAAATACTCCCGGTGTAACGGGATTTGTGGGTAGTCAAGGTAATCCAGCACCTCTTACCCGCGAAGAATACAACAAGATCATGAAACGCACCTCTCATGAGGCTCCCAAGAAAACTTCAACGCATCTTGAAGTTGGTCAAAGCGTTAAAGTTGTTTCTGGTCCTCTTGCAGAATTCGATGGTGTTGTTTCTGAGGTTTCTCCTGAAGCTGGTAAGGTTAAAGTTCTTGTTTCGATCTTCGGACGCGAAACTCCCGTTGAGCTTTCCTTTGATCAGGTAGCAAACATTTAATTTTGAGAACAATGCGACTTTATGCCCGTATGTGGACGGGGCTTCTCATAAAGTTCGCTTGTCATATAGCGGTAAACAATTTATTTCAGTCGAAAGGAAGCAACTGAAATGGCTGATAAAAACGTAAGCGGTTTCGTTAAGCTCCAGATTCCTGCTGGTGCTGCAAATCCAGCTCCTCCTGTTGGTCCTGCACTGGGTGCTCAGGGCGTTAACATTATGCAGTTCTGCCAGGCTTTTAATGCTGCTACGCAGGATAAAGCAGGCACTATTATTCCTGTTGAGATCACGGTTTACGAAGACAAGACCTTTGACTTCGTTCTGAAGACTCCTCCTGCTGCTTTCTTGATTAAGGAAAAGCTTGGTATTAAGGGAGGCTCTGGTATTCCTCAGCTCAAGAAGGTTGGTGAACTCACCGAAGATCAGCTTCGTGAGATTGCTGAAATCAAGATGCCTGACTTGAATGCTAACACCATTGAAGCAGCTATGGAGATCGTTGCAGGTACTGCTCGTTCCATGGGTGTCACCATTGAGGGTCGTGCTCCTAAGAAGGAATACAAGGTAACCCGTCGTCTGGCTGCTTTACTTCAGGGCGATTCTGCTAACTAATACTTTTAAGCCCGTCGTGGCTTGATTTTTAAGAAACCATATGTGGAAGAGCAAAATAATAGCTCGCCATACCACGAAAGGAATTATCTAATGTCCAAAAAATATGATGAGGCAAAAGCCAAAATCGAAGCAGGTAAAGCATACACTCCTCTTGCTGCAGTTTCTTTGGTAAAGGAAATTCATCCTGCTAACTTTGATGAGACGGTTGAAGTTCACTTCCGTCTGGGTATCGATACCCGTCAGGCTGACCAGCAGCTCCGTGGCACCGTTAGCCTCCCTAATGGCTCTGGTAAGACGGTTCGCGTTGCAGTATTTGCTGAAGGCGATGCTGCTCGTGCTGCAGAAGAAGCTGGCGCAGACATCGTAGGTTCCGATGATCTGGTTGCTGACATTCAGGCTGGTAAGCTTGACTTTGATGCGACTGTTGCAACTCCTGATCAGATGGCTAAGGTTGGTCGTCTTGGTAAGGTTCTTGGTCCTCGCGGTTTGATGCCTAATCCTAAGCTTGGTACTGTTACTCCTGATGTAGCAAAAGCTGTTAAGGAGCTCAAGGGTGGCCGCGTAGAGTATCGTGCAGACCGTTATGGTATTTGTCATGTAGTAATCGGTAAGTGCTCCTTTACTGCTGAGCAGCTTGCAGAAAACTACGGTGCAGTATATGACGAGATTCTTCGTATGAAGCCAGCTGCTGCTAAGGGTAAGTATGTAAAGTCTGTAACGGTTACTTCTACTATGGGCCCTGGTGTTACCGTTGATTCTTCCATCAATCGTGAATACACCGCTGCTGAATAACCTATAACGTTTACCGTATTTGACGTAAGGCGTCCCGTAAGGGGCGCCTTTTTTATGCATAAGGATCCCTTGTTTTTTGAAACATATATCAAAAATGATATATACAAATACTCAAACGATATAAAAAACTGATTAATTAGGAATTATTATACAAGTAACTGATAAGTAATAGGTAGGAGGGATCATGACGCAACTTATCGATATCAAAGGTGTAAAACTCGGTGAAGGTCGTCCAAAGACAATCATTTCTCTAATGGGAGCTCATGCAGAAGAAAATGTGGAGCTTATTCAAAAAGGCATTGCTGCAGGAGTTGAATGCTTTGAGTGGCGCGGTGATTTCGCTGCTGATGTTCACGATCCTGAGGCAATGGCAAAGCAGTCTGTTGAGATTGGGAAAGCTTTACAGAATAATCCTTATCTCTTTACATTCCGTTCTACAAGCCAAGGTGGCCAGCTTACCATTCCCGTTGAAGAATATGTAGCACTTAATAAGGCAATTATCGAGGCTGAAACAATCGATCTGGTTGATATTGAAACCTGGATTGGTGATGCTGCGGTGCTTGAGCTTGTTGCATGTGCGCAGCAGCATAAGGTAAAGACCGTAATTTCTTACCATAATTTTGCAGGTACTCCATCGGTTGATTGGATGGTTTCTCTTTTGACACATATGGCTGATTTGGGCGCTGATATTCCCAAGATTGCCACGATGGCAAAAGGCGCTCAGGATGCATTGAAGCTTCTTGCCGCAACCGAGGAGATGTCTCGTATTCATAGCGATAAACCTCTTCTGACCATGGCTATGGGTCGTGAAGGAAGCATTACGCGTTTAGCGGGTGAGCTTTTCGGTTCTGCTATTACCTTCTGCTCATTAGAAAAGGCTTCTGCACCTGGTCAGGTTCAGGTTGAACAAGCTATTCGTATTATGGATGATTTGCACGAGGTATTAGCATAAGCATCGTTTTTTATGACGCTTACACTGATTGTTAGATAAAAAGGGATAAACAGAAAGAGGGAGCAATTATGTCACAGAAAACTGAGATTAGTGGTCACACTCATTTAATTAGCCTTTTGGGTAGCCCTATTCGTCATTCGATGTCACCAGCTACTCATAACCTTTCGTTTGAAAAACTTGATGTTGATTCAATCTATGTAGTATTCGATGTTAAGCAAGATGATCTACCAGATATCATTGCGGCAATGAAGCGCATGGACGGCTGGGATGGCAGCAATGTAACCATGCCTTGCAAGCAGGCAATTATTCCTTTGCTCGATGGCCTGTCTGATAGTGCAGAGCTTATGGGTGCGGTAAATGTGCTAAAGAAAGAAGAGGATGGCCGCATCACTGGTCACAACACCGATGGTACAGGCATGATGCAAAACATTCGCAATCATGGAGAAGAAATTGAAGGTAAGACCATTACCGTATTAGGACCTGGTGGTGCTGGTTCTGCAATTTTAGTTCAGGCTGCTCTTGATGGTGCAAAGAAAGTTCACGTTTTCGCACGCGAAGGTGGTCCTTCTTATACTCGCGCAACAACGCTTCTTCCACGCGTTCAGGAGAAGACGGGCGCTGAAATGATTCTCCACGCGTTTGAAAACAAGGACGAAATGGCAGAGGCTATTGCGGAATCCGATATTCTTATCAATGCTACTCCTGTTGGAATGGGTGACAGCGCAGGGGAAACTCCTGTTCCAGCAGAGCTTATCAAAGAGGGAATGGCAGTAGCGGATGCGGTATATCACCCTCGTATGACTCAAATTCTTAAGGATGCAGAAGCTAAGGGTTGCAAGATCATCGGCGGTATTGGCATGATGATTGAACAGGCAGCAACAGGAGAAGAAATTTGGTATGGCGTTAAGATGCCTACTCAAGAAATTTTGGATGAGCTGTTTCCTGAAGAATAATTAAGCTATTTGGGGATGTCCTGTAGGGTGTATAGCTCACAGGACATCCTTGGTATTAGGTCGTTGTCTTTTACTCATGCTCCGTTTATGAATGAGCGCAAAACGAAGAAATTGATAATGATCTTATTGAAGATTATTTGGGGTAACATACGCTATTTCTAAAGGAGTAGTTCTAAAGGAGTAGTGAATTTAAAAGGAGGGGCGCAATGGATTTTCATCAGTTGTATTACTTTAAGGCCATTGCAGAATCCAAAACGATGAGTGAAGCTGCTGATAAGCTTCATATTTCGCAACCTTCTCTTTCACGCGCCCTTCGCCAAATTGAAGAAGAAACGGGTGTGCAACTTTTTGACCGCAAAGGCAGAACGCTAGTACTTAATGATGCGGGTAAAATTGCCTTGCGTTGCGCTAATACAGCGCTTAATGCTCTTGATCGTGTTTCGCTTGAAGTTGAGCTCTATCAGAAAAAGAAAGAGCACGTAATTACTCTTTATGCACCTGTTCCTATGGGGAATAACGAAACCATCCTGATGCGTTTTAAGGAAATGCATCCTCAGGTGTTGTTGCGGGTGAGCGATTCTAAAAAAACGGACTACACCGAAGAAATACCTCATTTGATATTTTTTGCTTCTCCTAAATATCATCAAGGGGGAGAGTATACGCTTTTAGGAAAAGAATACATTGCTCTTCTCGTGTCAAAGAACTCTGAATACGCGTCACAAAAAACGGTTGCTTTGGCAGACCTATATAATGAACCATTTATTGTGAATCCAGTGGGCTCATTGCGTAACATTGTGGACAGCATGTTTCAAGAAGCAGGCTTTAGTCCGAACTTGTATATGGAGAACCAGTCCTATACCCAAATACAGGAAATGGTCGCACGTGGAGTGGGAATTACCCTAGCGCCAATGGTCACCTGGGCAAATGACAGCAGGGATGATCTGGTGTATGTTCCTTTGAGCGATGTGAAAAGAACGCGTTACCTCTATTTGCGCGTTCCCGAAAATGCCCCTACTTCGCCTAAGGTTGATGCGCTCAAAAAGTTTTTAATTGATTACTTTGCCGAAGCGTGCAAAGAATAAGCAACTTGCTGTGTCGTAGGTGACTTTCATCGTGTTGCAAGCTGCAATCGTTGCTTTGTGTGACAAATGGGTTCTTTTATGCCCCTTTGTTGAAAGGGTGTTTTGAATACCGATATCCTCCGAACTTTTAAGTATAACGATTATAATGAAATGTGATAATTAAACATTGAGTTATGAGCTTGGTTTCTTTTTCTGAGATTACTCAAAAAAAGGGACCGAACGGAGGATATTCATGAGTGAAAAAACACAGAGCGCAAAAGACCTTGCGGCGCGACTTCTTCAATCAAAAGATTTAATCAAAGAAGTAGTTCTTGCCTTGGCTGGTTCAACGCGACGTGATCGTCAAAATGCTTCATCTGTGCTTGCTCAAGTTGCAAAACTCGATCCCGAAGTGCTTGTTCCTTACACTAACGATTTTATTGATGCTCTCAATCGACCTGAAGCTCAGACGCGTTGGGAATCCCTTGATGTGCTTACCGAGCTCGTTCCTTTCGATTCTCGTACCTGCGATAAGGGAATTGCTGGCGCAGAAACGGCGCTTTTTGATGAAGATAATGGTTTTGTTCGTCTGTCGGCACTTCGTTTTTTGTGTACTCTTGGTGCTACGACTGAAAATCGTTCTCAAAAAGTGTGGCCACTTCTTGATGAGGCAATACAGTGTTACCACGGCGATTATGAATATCAGGATATGCTAACCGCGCTCATTTCTTTTTCTACGGGCAAACTTGCTCCAGAGGTTAAAGAAGGCTTAAGCGAAAGAGTTGCTTTCGATGCGCAGCACAGCAAAGGAGCACTTAAACGTCGCAGCCAGCAGATCATAGATAATCTTGCTTAAAAGGTAATAAAGGTATTCTTTAAAAGCGCTCAATGAGCGCTTTTTTATAAAGGGTAGCGAGTGAATTCTCTAGAAAGGTGACGTCTATGGTCGTTTCTAGAGAGCCGCGTAGAGAAATCTACGTTACATTTTTCAATACTCCACTATGATAGAGCGCTACAAAGCTACACTTACATACGTCTATAGATTCAATAAAAGTTAATTCTGCCGTAAAAGACTTGTTAGTAGATTTACCGAGGAGAGATTGATGGCAAAACATACGGTGACCTTAATTCCGGGAGATGGTATCGGGCTTGAAACGACGGCGGCTATGCAACGAGTGGTAAAAGCTGCAGGCGCAGATATCGAATGGGAAATTGCTGAAGCGGGCGCACATATGATGGATGCCTGTGGTACTCCTTTGCCGGAAAGCACCATCGAAGCAGTTCGTCGTAATAAGGTTGCAATTAAGGGACCTATTACTACTCCGGTAGGAACAGGATTTAGAAGCGTTAATGTAGCATTGCGTAAATCTCTTAACTTGAATGTATGCTTGCGTCCTGTTATGTCTATTCCTGGTGCAGGCGGGCGCTATTCTGATGTTGATCTTGTTATCGTTCGTGAAAACTCCGAAGACCTTTATGCGGGTATCGAGTTTGAAGAAGGAAGCCAGGGAGCAAAAGATCTCATTGCCTTTTGTCAGGAACAAAATGCGGGTACTATCCGTCCTGATTCAGGTATTTCTATTAAACCGATCTCCGTAACGGCATCACAAAATATTGTTCGCTTTGCTTTTGAATATGCCCTTAAACATGGTAAGAAGAAAGTAACCGCAGCCCATAAAGCAAATATTATGAAGTATTCTGATGGCTTATTTTTAAAGGTTGCTCGTGAAGTAGCTAAGGAATATGAGGGCAAGGTTGATTTTAATGACAATATCATTGATGCCTTCTGCATGAATATTGTTATGGATCCTTCCCAATTCGAGGTAATTGTATTTCCGAATTTATATGGTGATATCGCAAGCGATCTTTGTGCGGGCTTAGTGGGCGGATTAGGCATTGCGCCTGGTGCAAATATCGGGCCAGATTACGCGATTTTCGAAGCGGTACACGGGTCAGCTCCAGATATTGCGGGGAAGGATCTCTGCAATCCAACTGCTGAAATTCTTTCCGCAGCGATGATGTTAGACCATCTTGGTGAAATGGAGATTGCAGAAAAGATTCGTTCTGCTGTGCGCGAAGTATATGCTCAAGGTAACGTGCTTACTGCAGATATCTGCAAAGCAGTAGGTTCAAACCAGAGCCCTGCAACGTGTACTCAGTTTACTGATGCACTCATTGCTGCTTTGTCGTAGCTGAAAGAGTTTTGATGCGACAAGGTGGATTTAATCTGAAGCCTAAAAGTAAGACAGACCAAAGCAAATAAACAAGACAGAGTTAGAAAATCTGCTAGATAGAGAGTTTTCAAGAAAGAGGGAGCCGATGAATAACCGCTCAAGCGTCTTGCAAGTTGGTAATACATCCTATACGTATTATCCCGTGTCTGCTATCGAAGGACACGAAAAGTTACCCTATTCGCTTACGGTCCTTTTAGAAAATATTCTTCGCTTAGCGCCAAATGATGAACATGCTGCTAAGCTTGCAGATCGCCTTGTGCAGGCGGGTCTTTCGGGCGAAGTAGGAAGTGAAATTGAGTTTTCTCCGGCACGTGTTTTGTTCCAGGATTTCACAGGTGTCCCCGTTTTTGTTGACTTTGCAATCATGCGTGAAGCGTGTATCGAATTAGGTGGCGACCCAAAAAATATTAATCCACAAGTGCCTTGCGATTTGGTAATAGACCATTCTGTTATTGCTGATGAGGCTGGTTGCGCCGATGCGCTTAAGAATAATATGGCTCTAGAGTTCGGTCGAAACAAAGAACGTTATGAATTTTTGAAATGGGCTCAAGAATCATTTAAGAATGTTCGTATCGTTCCTCCTGGAGTCGGCATATGCCATCAGCTTAACATTGAGCGTTTTGCTCAGGTGGTTATGACTCGCGAGGAAGACGAAAAGAAAGTTGCTTATTTTGATACGCTCGTAGGAACGGACTCTCACACACCAACGGCAAATGGTATTGGCGTACTTGGTTGGGGCGTTGGCGGTATTGAGGCGGAAGCAGCAGCCCTTGGACAGCCTATTACTACGCTTGTTCCGCGCGTTATCGGAGTAAAGCTCACCGGTAAGCTTTCTGAAGAAGTGAGCGCAATGGATGTCTCGCTTACCTTTGCGCAGATGCTTCGAGAAGAAGGGGTTGTGGGATGCTTTGTTGAGTGTTTTGGAGAAGGACTCAACAGCTTGAGTGCTACTCAGCGTGCATGTATTTCCAATATGACGCCTGAATATGGTTCAACGTGCACCTTATTCCCGGTAGATGAAAAAACTCTTGATTATCTGCGTCTTACGGGCAGGAGTGAGGAACATATCGCCTTGGTGGAAGCTTATGCGAAGGCGCAAGGTTTTTGGAATGATCCTGATTCAACCCAGCGAGTCTATTCGAAAGTTCTCGAACTCGACCTTTCTAGCGTCACTCGAAGTGTTGCAGGACCTTCCCGTCCGCATGATCGCATAGATGTCACTCGAGCAAAGCAGGCTTTTGATCGAATCTGCTCAGAACGTAAGCTTGACACTGAAAAGACAGTAGAGGTAAACATCTTAGGCGAAACTCAGGAACTCTCTCATGGTGCTCTTGCTATTGCTGCGGTTACGAGCTGCACTACGGCAACTGATGCAAGCATGATGTTGGCGGCAGGAGTATTGGCAAGAAACGCTCAGGCAGCAGGGCTACATCCTAAGCCTTGGGTAAAAACTATTCTCGCACCAGGATCGCGTGCAACCGAAGATATTTTGGATGCAGCAGGTCTTATGCCAGCACTTCGTGATTTAGGGTTCTATACTTGTGGTTTTGGATGCATGAGCTGTATCGGAAATTCTGGTCCTATTTTGCCCTTCATGCATGAGATAGCAAACGACATTGAGTTGGCAAGCATTCTTTCTGGCAACAGAAATTTTGAAGGCCGCATTTCTCCCGATGTTTCCCAGAACTATCTCTGTTCTCCTGCATTGGTTATTGCCTACTCGCTGGTAGGAACAATGGATTTTGATTTTGAAACTCAACCAATGGGAGTAAGAGAAGACGGAACAGAAGTTTTCTTGCGTGATATTTGGCCAAATGCCTCAGAGGTAAAAGGGCTGCTTGACGAGTGCTGCACAAAAGAAGTTTTCGACCGCGCAGGAGAGGGTCTCTTTGAGGGTGATGAGGCGTGGCGTTCGCTAGGAAAAGAAGCCAGTGATGTTTTTGCGTGGGATCCAGAGTCAACGTATGTGCGTCGTGCTCCGTATTTTGACGGCATGACCAAGGAACCAGAAGCGCCAAAGACAATCGAGAATGCGCGAGTGCTTCTCAATGTGGGAGATTTTATTACGACAGATCATATTTCTCCTGCGGGATCTATCGCGAGTGATTCTCCCGCAGCTCGTTATCTTGAAGACCATGGAGTTGCGGTGCAGGACTTTAATACCTACGGTGCTCGTCGCGGCAACCATGAAGTAATGATGCGCGGAGCTTTTGCCAATGTGAAACTGACCAATAAATTGGCAGAGGGCAAAAAAGGTGGATGGACTAAAGATTTTCTTGATGGCGAAATAAAGGCCGTCTACGATGCGGCGAAGCACTATCAAGAGCAGCAAATTCCTTTAGTGGTTCTCGCGGGCAAGATGTATGGCAGTGGCTCTTCTCGTGACTGGGCAGCAAAGGGTCCTATGCTTCAGGGTGTTCGTGCGGTGTTTGCAGAGAGCTTTGAGCGTATCCACCGTTCCAATTTGATCGGTATGGGTATTTTGCCTTTGCAGTTCGAGGAAGGCGAAAATGTACAATCGCTTGGCTTAGATGGAAGCGAAGTAATCACTATCGCCTCGATTGACTTTTCTCGTGGGCTACCTGATCCCTCGGTTGTAGACGTTGTTGCTACAAAGCAGGATGGGTCGAAGGTGCCCTTTAAGGCGATTGTGCGGATTGACACGCCAACTGAAGGTGCGTATTTCTATAATGGCGGAATTCTGCAATACGTATTAAGGAGCCTTTCCTAAGCGTTTGAGACAAAGGTGGAATTGTAGCGGGGAACAAGTTAAGGTGTCTGCGTGAGGAGTGTCGGTTAGGGAATAGACGTTCGGCATTCTTAAAAGATACAACACTTGCGTGACCTTGGTGGTTTATAACTCTTTCAGGCGTACCAGATTTTCCTGGTACGCCTGTTGTTTTACAAAGATGGGGACATTCTGAGCGAAGAATCAGATACAATAACATGTTACGTACACAAGAGGAAGGAGCCTTATGGCAGATCCAAGTAATCAAGGACCCGTCAGTTGGGCAGACTTGCTAAAACAGTTTGGTGCTGCACAGGGTGGCGCTGGATTTGGTGGCGCTGGTGCGAGTGGTGGCGATTCGGGAGGATCCACAGGTCCTCGTCGTGGAGGTCGCGGCGGCCGTCCCGGTGGTAACGAATTCAGCGCGTTTCGTGATGCCCTTTCGCAGATGAGCAAAAAAGCACTAATTATTATTGCCGTACTGGTTGTGCTTGTTTTGGCATTTTGCTATTGGTGGTTTCATCCACCTATCAACATTCATAGTGTTGATTTATGGTTTGCGCTTGCAATCTTTATTTTGTTGCCTTCGTTTTTGATCTTCTTCTCTTTTAAGCAGATTTATGCCAATGGTATGGGCAAGCGCGAAAAGAGCGAAAAAAAGTCGAAGCGTTTTAAGATTCTAATGTTTGTTCCGCTTGCTATTGCGGCAGTTGGTCTTATTGGTGCTTTGCTTTCTTTGAGCTTGTTCCCTGGCAATGCAGAGAAGTATGCAACTATTTTGCAAACTGAAGAAACGGATTTTGCAACCGATATTCAGGAAGTTAATTACTCTGAAATTCCGTTTATCGATCGAGATTCTGCAATGCTTTTGGGCAACCGTACCATGGGTGCGATGGCGGATTATGTTAGTCAGTATGTTATCGACGATATTTATACCCAGATTAACTATCAGGATTCTCCTGTTCGCGTAAGCCCTTTGAATTACGCTGACCTCTTTAAGTGGTGGTCAAACAAGGAAACAGGTATTCCAGGTTACGTAATTGTGAATATGAGCACGCAGGATACGCAGATTGTTCGTCTTGATGACCCTATCTACTATTCTGATTCTGATCCTCTGTTCAATAACGTAGATCGTCATGTTCAGCTGAAATACCCCTTCTACATCCTGGGTGAGAAGTCCTTCGAAATTGATGACAACGGCAAACCGTACTGGATTTATCCGGTAATGGACTACAAGGTTGGTCTGTTCGGCGGTCAGACGGTTTCGCGCATTATTTTGTGCGATGCTAACACCGGTGAATGTCAAGACATTGCCATCGAAGATGTTCCGCAGTGGATTGACCGTGCTTACCCTGCAGAATTGCTCATCGAACAGTACAACTGGAGCGGTTCGCTTTCTGGTGGCTGGATTAATTCTTGGCTAGGACAAAGTGGTGTTCGTCAGACTACACCAGGAACTGATGGAAATCTTGGCTATAACTATGTTGTTAAAGATGACGACGTGTGGGTATACAGTGGTGTAACTTCTGCAACTTCTGACAACTCAATTATTGGCTTTGTTCTGATTAACCAACGCACGGCAGAATCTAAGTTCTATCCAGTTGCGGGTGCAACAGAAGATTCGGCGATGAGTTCGGCGGAAGGTCAGGTACAGCAAATGCGCTATACCGCAACGTTCCCCTTGCTTATTAATGTGGGCGGTCAGCCTACCTATTTCATCGCTTTGAAAGACAGTGCTGGCTTGGTAAAGATGTATGCCATGATTGATATCCAGCGCTATCAGAATGTAGCGGTCGGAAACACCATCAGCGAAACAGAAGATGCCTACAAGCAGCTTCTGCGCAGCAACGGTGTTGAGATCCAGGGTAGTGAAGAGGAGTCAACAGTTACTGAAGGTTCAGCGACGGGTACCATTTCTTTGATTTCTCCCGTTGTTTTAGATGGTAATACTCACTATTACGTCATGCTTTCAGGAAACGACACGCTCTATGATTGCCCTGTTGCAAGTATCGTAGATATTGTTCGCTATAAAGAGGGCGACGATATCACCTTGAACTTCTCAGCTGGTGGAGGATCTCTGGTGGTGGTTGATTCGATCTCCGAGCCAGAATCTCAGGATCAGCAGGTGAATACCGATACCGCAACAGCTGATGCTACCGCCAATGCGGGCGCTTCGGTTGACGGAAATAATGGCGCAGCGGCATAAGACTTACTCCGAGTCCTAATAGCTGGACCACACTAGGGCCCTAAGGTGGAGTCCTAAAGAAATAATTGGCAATAGATTCGGTACCAAAATGAATTTATTGCACAGTAAAGGATGCTTCTTTTGAGGCATCCTTTCTTTTTGTCGCTTTTTCATGAAGGTGCGTACTTTTCTTCATAAGCTCTTGTTGACTTAAATGTACATATGTACACTAAATATATAATGTACAAAAGTACATAAACTAGAAGGATAGAGGCTTCGGGAAACTCGCTAGGTTTTGTGAAAGCGAGCGAGTTTAGGAAAGTCAACTACTGAAAGATAATTAATAAAACGAGGGTGAACTATCTTATGGAAAGCAAAGAAAAAAAGGTACGTTCAAAACGTGATCCGCAGGGGCGTCGAAGAGCCATTGCGCAGTCGGCAGCTGAACTTCTACTTTTCGAGGGTCCTAAAAGCGTTACTCATCGAAGTGTTGCAAAAAAAGCGCAAGTTCCTCTTGGCTCTACTACGCAATATTTTTCCAGCATTAATGAACTGAAGCGAGCAGGGTATGACGTTATTTCTCGCGGAGTGGAACGCGGCTATGACGAGTTCGTTGCGCAAAGCGAGAAAGCTAAAGATGATAGCAAAGCATTGGCAGCATGCATTTATAACTATGTGACTAATGTTGAAGAAGTACGAGCAGATATGGTTTTAAGCGCTGCGGCAATAAAGGATGAAGAGCTGCGCGCTTTGCTCGAGAGAAATAATGAGCGCTATGAAGCTTCTTTAAAACAATATATGAGCGATAACCAGGCAAAGATGATTTCGGTTTTCACCAATGGTCTCATGCTTGAAACGGGGATTTTTGCTCATCAGTTTAGTGAAGAATTTATCGTGCGAGCCGTAGAAACAATACTGACAAAGAGCAAGGCTTAAGGAGGTTTACTTACTATGTCTTACGATTTGTCGGTGAACAACACTGATGCATCAAAAGGTTTAGGCAAAGTAGAAGCGAAAGTTCCCCCTATGTCGCGTATGCACAGGTGGGCGGCACTCATGGTGCTTCTTTTTGCTCAGTTTGTACTATCAATTGACCTTACGGTGCTCAATGTCGCGCTTCCGAGTATGACTGCTGAACTGCAGCCAACTTCAGATGAGCAACTTTGGATCGTGGATGCGTATTCTCTGGTATTAGCGGGGCTTCTAGTTTCGGCAAGCTCTCTTTCTGATCGTGTGGGAAGAAAGAAAATGCTCCTTGGAGGTGCCTTAGTTTTTTGTATTGGCAGTGCTCTCATTCTGTGGGCGAGCACGCCGTGGCAAGTTGTTGCTATTCGTGCTTTCTTGGGCTTGGGCGCAGCAATGATTATGCCCACTACCATTTCTATGATTCGAAATATTTTTGTTGATGCTAAAGAGCGAGCTTTTGCACTTGCGGCATGGTCTGTTTTAGGCGGATTGGGAATGGCGCTTGGTCCTATTATTGGAGGCGCACTGTTAGAACATTTAAGTTGGCATGCTGCGTTTCTGGTCAACATTCCTTTAATGGCATTGGTGCTGGTAGTAGGCTTGTTTATCCTGCCTGAGATTCATGTTGTTGGAAATGGCCCTTGGGATATTCCTGCAGCAATTATTTCTTTGGTTGGTATGGCGTCTCTTATGTGGGGAATCAAGCGCCTTGCGGCAGAAATGAGCCTTACTGATCCTTCTGCGCTTGTAGCTATTATGGTGGGCATTCTCTGTATCGTTGCTTTTGTAGTGAGGGCGCTTAAGACTAACGCTCCGCTTATTGATGTGACGCTTTTTAAGAACCGCATGTTTACGGGAGGAGTAGTAGTTGCCCTAGGCTCCATGTTTGCTATGGCAGCGCTTTTGTTTCTTCTTGCGCAGTGGTTGCAATTAGTTGATGGAAACACTCCTCTTGAATCAGGTATCAAACTATTGCCCTTGGCGGTTGCTTCATTGATTGCGGGCGCTTCTGCTCCTTCGCTTGCAATGCGGTTTCCGGCTCATCGGGTATTGTGCATCGGATTGCTTCTTAGTGCATGCGCGATGTTGATGCTCTTGCCTTTTATGGGTAATCTGTCCTATCTCCCTATAGCAATTTCAAGTGCACTTGTAGGTGCTGGTACCGGAGTACTTGCGATTGGCTCTGCAGCAATCATGAATTCTACTCCGCCCACAAAAGCTTCAAGTGCTGCAGCAATTGAAGAAATTGCCTATGATCTTGGTAATGTGCTCGGTGTGGCAATTATGGGTAGTGTTGCTTCTATTGTCTATCGTTTGGGACTTAATGGGGAAGCACTTACATCTGCTGGATTGAGTCAATTCAATATTGATGCTGCGATGCAGTCGTATTCGGCAGCAGTGGTTATCGCCGAGCAAACTGGTGTGGCGGAATTAATACGGGAGGGATCTCGATCGTTTAGCGATTCGATCGTGATTACTTCGGTGCTCGGCGGCATAGTGATGTTAGGCGTAGCATTTTTAGCATATAAGCTCATCCCGAAGAACTTAGATATTACTGAAGAGGGTTAACAAAACAGTCGGGCTTGCAAAATAGTCTGATCCCTCTTTGATTCTTAATCCTAAAAAAGAAAAGGCCAAGAACTTTATTCTTGGCCTTTTGTAGATTGATCGTTGATTGTAGGTTAGTCGTCAATCAAAATGACACCCGCGTGGACAGGGCCATGAACGCCTACTACACGCACAAGCTCGATGTCTGCCGTGTTGGAAGGGCCGCTAATAAAGGTGTAATTTGAAGGCATGGATTCACCTGAGGCTACCGCTTCTTCCCAGCTTTCCATAAGTTGGGTCATGTAAGGGAAAATATCCTTCTTGCGAAGAAGGGCGATATGGCCAATAGGAAGTAAGCAGATTGAACGACCTGATTGAACCGTGCATTTTTGGATTACCGTTGCGGTTTCAGCAATTCCAAAGCTAGCAACCGTAATACCAACATCAGCATTTTCAGCTCGTCCAACACTTGCTTCTCGGCTTGTTGGATCCCAGCGAACTCCCATAAAGGAAGCTTCGTTCAGCGCTTCGGGGATTTGGTATTCGCCGATCTCCGGAACATCTGCGAAAACAACATGACCCCCGTCGCCAAATTGCTGTACTAATTCGACTACACATGCACTAACTTCTGCAGGGGTAGCCTGCTTGACTACCGTGCCAACTTTTTCTGCTTCGCGAATAAACCAGCAGGCAAGTTCTTCGGTGGTGTATTTGCGGTAATCGTGGGGCAATGGTGCTTTTGTTGCGGCACAGGGAGTAACACTTGTGGGGGCTTCTGTGCGACCAAGAGCGTGAGAAATAGGCTTTAAAAACTCTTCAAGACTTACGGTACTCATTAGTCCTCCTTTCGCGTAGAACTTGTAGGTAAGGAGGTTTCATCCGCTTTGTAGGTGTTAAGGTTTTTCTCTACTGCATTATGAACACGGCTTGCTGCTGCAGATATTTCTCGTGCAGCTTTGGTGCGCTGTGCAGCATTTCTTTCTTGCTTGTGATGCGCAAACCAGGTGCGGAATTTTTCTTTATTCATTGGATCCAGGTTGCGTGAAGCTGTCCAGCCGTTCAGAACTGGAATAAACGTGGTGCTTTTATCTATTTGGTTTGTATTGCCTGTAAGCGCCTTCATGATGGAGGGAGCTACCGTTGTTGCAATACCGTAGAGTGTTCGGTTGGAGAACGTAGCTGCAGCGGCGCTAAATGCTGCCTTTTCTGCGGGTGAAACATACCCAAGTGAGACAATATTGCGACGATGTTGCGCAATAAGATCTGGAAGAGGTATTTTCACGGGGCAAACATCTGCACAGGAACCGCAAAGGGAACAAGCATAAGGCAGTTTTGCGGTTTCCTTGTAGCCTACAAGAAGGGGAGTAAGTACGATTCCCATAGGACCCGGATAGATTGAACCGTATCCATGACCTGTAATGTGACGGTACACCGGGCAGGAATTCATGCAGGCGCCGCAGCGAATACAACGAAGCATTGGTTTAAAGTTGCTACCAAGGATGTTGGTGCGACCATTATTGACCATAACGATGTGGACATTCTTGGGGCCATCAGCTTCGTTTTCGCGACGACAGCCAGTGTTTATAGAAAATGAACCAGAAATTTTTGCGCCAACAGCGCTGCGAACTAACAGCTTCATCATGACATCAAGAGAGCGCAAATCAGGAACAATGCGCTCGCATCCCATAACGATGATCTGGGTTTCAGGAATGCTTGAAGCCATACGGGCGTTTCCTTCGTTGGAAACAAGGGTGCAGGATCCTGTCTCAGCAACTCCAAAATTGCATCCCGTTACTCCCACTGAAGCGTTCATGAATTCAGGGCGAAGAATGGTGCGAAGAAAACGGGTGATTTCTTCGGGATCGTCGCTTCCTGTATATCCTTTTCGTTCACGATAAAGGTCACGAATAGAGGTTCGGTCAAAATGGAGTGCAGGAACAACAATATGGGAAGGTGCATTGCCTGCGGTTTGAATAATATGTTCTGCGCAGTCAGTTTCGATAGCTGAAATGCCGTGCTTTTCCAAAAACTTGTTGAGTCCGATTTCTTCGGTCATCATGCTTTTTGACTTTACGCATGATGTAGCACCAAGGTCTTCAAATATATCCAGAATGCAATCAAGGGCATCGGTGTCGGTGGGAGCGAAGTAGACCTGTGCACCATTTTTTTGTGCGTTTGTGGCAAATTCTTTGACGTAATAATCAAGGTTCGCGAGAACATGATCGCGTATCTCTGCAGCGTGGTCGCGAAACTCTTCCCAGTTTTCTACTTCAGCAACTAGGGCATTGCGCTTTCCTGTAATGACATCTTGTGCTGTTTCGATTGCGCGGTGTTTAAAAGTGTCAGATAGTGAGCGGTGAATACGCTCTTCAAGGGGCGCATCGTCGTAGATAATCGAGGACATAAGCTACGCCTCCAATCGTGAATCAAGAATTTGGGCGATATGAAGAACTTTCATGTTGCTTGAAACAATACCTGCTTCTCGCATGCGATCGAGAGCGCCCTTAATATTCATGAGGCAAGCCTGGTCGGCTCCACAAAGATAATCAGCTCCCGTAGCAAGAGCGAAAGCTACTTTTTCTTGAACCATGTGGCCAGAAACCTCGGGCTCTTTAACGCTAAACGTGCCGCCAAAACCGCAGCAACGATCCATCTCGGGCATTTCGACATAGGTGAGACCTTCTACATTTTTGAGAAGGGTTAAAGGCGGCTCTTTTACTCCGAGCATGCGTGTCAAATGGCAGCTTGCGTGGTAGGTTACGGTTCCGTCGAGGTGAGCTCCTACGTTTGTTACGCCAAGTACTTCTACAATGAATTGGGTAAATTCGAAGATGCGGGGAGCGAGTTCAGCAATTTTTTGGCTATATTCCTTATCATCTTCAAAAAAGTGAGGGTATTCAGCTTTGATAGCCCATGCGCAAGATCCTGTAAGGGAAACAATCGTGTCATATTTGCTATACGCATCTATAACTTTTTTCATCATGGGTTTAGCTTCTTCGATATAACCAGAATTGGTAAAAGGCTGACCACAGCAAACATGATCATCGGGAAGTTCAACTTCGCAGCCGAGACGCTCTAGTACGTTAACAGCAGCAATTCCAACTTCGGGGTAGAACATGTCAACCATGCAGCCCGGGAAGAACGCAACTTTCATAAAGGGTCCTTTCTCGTTGATTTCTTTAGCTTCAGGGTTTCCGCTCAAAATGGCAAGGTGGTGTTCGTGGACGAGAAAGGTAGCCAAGTAAGTGGTTTAAATTTACGGAGAAAAGGAAGAAAATGTGAAATTATCGTTTGGCGTACGAGTAAGTAGTAATTATCTCTTGACGCATATCATTTAATTTGTAATCATAATTCGGCTGCAAAAAGCAGCCTGAACTATACAATGTTCCGCTGCCCTAGACAGCTGGTACCAAAAGGTTTAATCGCGAAAGCGGCCCGCCGAGGTGGTTAGTAAATGTTAAGTCTTTACCGACCCCCTGCTGTCATGAGCTAGGGGGTCGTTCTTTTCAAGGCTCGACCCACCCAATGGTGCGGAACTTGATGCTTTGAAAAGGAGGTGCACAACACATATGCCAAGCGTACAGAACACTGAAAGGCTCGCTGAGATCAAGGAAGACCTTACCGACATTCAAGCAATGTGGGTAGTTGACTATCGTGGCCTTACGGTAAAGCAGTCTGAGCAGTTGCGTAACAGCATCCGCGAAGCAGGTGCGATCATGAAGGTTCATAAGAACAAGTTGGTTCGCCTTGCTCTCAAAGAGCTCGACATGCCTGAAATGGACGAGGTTCTTGCTGGTCCTTCCGCTTTTGTTTTTGCAGAGGGCGATCCTGTTGCTTCTGCAAAGGCTTTGAAGGATTTTGCTAAGGCTAATGAGAATTTGGTAATCAAGGGCGGCATGATGGACGGTGCGTTCGTCGATGCTGAAGCAGTTGAAAAGATCGCAGCTCTTCCTTCTCGCGAAGAACTCATCGCCAAGCTTCTCGGCAGTCTTCAGAACCCTATGGTCAAAACCGTACGCGTGCTCAATGGTCCAATGGAAGCATTTGCACGCTGCGTATCTGCTATCGCAGACCAGAAGGATGCAGCTTAAAAGTACTGCAACCGATGAAAGACATCATTCAAGCAGCATAAGAGCTGCTTAGGTGCCAATCGGCGCCACTTCTGCAGCAAAAGCTGCAAAACGTTGAAATTATCTGCACTCTGCAATGCATGGTGCACTTAAAAGAAAGGGAGTCATATCATGGCTGTAACTCGTGAAGAGATCGTAGAAGCATTGAAGGAAATGCCTGCTCTCGAGCTTTCTGAGCTCGTAAAGGAACTCGAAGAAGTATTCGGCGTATCTGCTGCTGCTCCTGTAGCTGTAGCTGCTGCTCCTGCTGCTGGCGAAGCTGCTGCTGAAGAAAAGTCCGAGTTCGACGTAGTTCTCGAAGGCTTTGGCGACAACAAGATCGCTGTTATCAAGGCTGTTCGTGAGATCTCTGGTCTTGGCTTGAAGGAAGCAAAGGCTCTCGTAGAGTCCGCTCCTGCTCCTGTACAGGAAGGCGTTGCTAAGGACAAGGCTGAAGAAATGAAGGCTGCTCTCGAGGAAGCTGGTGCAGCAGTAACCTTGAAGTAACTTTATCGTTACTTTGTGGTCTGTTCCTAAACGGAACCTTACTTATTTGTTTCATATTGGAAACGCATCTAAGAAGGGAAGCGAAAGCTTCCCTTCTTTTCTTTATAGTAAGAATGCATTACTACTATTAATGTCGTAAATTATTCTGATAACGCGTTTGGTCGATGATGAACCAATAGAAGAGAGTGGGTTTGAAATGGAAAAGGGCTACTTTTCTGCTGCATGGGGTGATATTACGAAATCACCTGGTTGGTTTTCGAAAATTCTCAGATTAGGCCTTTTAAACTTGATTCCAATTTTTGGAGTAATTGTTACCTACGGCTATTTGTATGGCTGGGCGCGAGATATTGCGTGGAATGTCCATCGTCCAATGCCGGATCGTATTTTCGGAAACGAAGATGGGAATCTTTACAAAAGAGGCTTTTTCATTTTGGTGATTGGCTTTGTGTGCTCCCTGATACCTGGAGTCTTTAGTGTGCTTACCAGTATCGTTACGGGCTTTTCTTTTGTGGGATTTGTATCTACTTCGGATGCTTCATTCGGTCTTGGCGCTTTGTTAATGGGTGTAATATTCTCATTGGCAGGATTGGTGCTTACTTTTGCGGTGGTATTTTTCTACTGGGTGGGTGCTATGCGCTGTGCTCTCTACGGAACGCTTTCCTCAGGTTTTCAGATTGGCAAAATATGGGCAATGATGCGCTATGACTTTATGGGTCTTCTGCGCATATTCGGCATGTCGCTTATTTGCGGTTGCGTTGTTGGAATAGCTGCCTTCATCATTTTTATGCTCGTGATGATTTTGGGAACGCTCTTTGGTGTGGCGTTTGTAAGAAATGAGGCTCAAGCGGTTGCGTTTGTACTGATATTCTTGCTCTTTATTCTTCTCGTTTGTGTTGCAACGTTCTTTATTTCAGTACTGATTGCCGCCCTTGTTGCTCGTGCTCTTGGGTACTGGACACGCCAGTTCCAGGTTAATCTATGGGGAGGTCAGGAAGACCCTATGCCTTTTGAGCTTGAGCAGGCAAGGCAGTCTCAACAGCAGCATCAAACCTATCAGGCGCAGTCTTATCAACAGGCTCAACCATACCAATCTGCCCAACCTCAACAACCCGGATCGTCTAATCAGAACCAGCAGTTTTATCAGACTTCTTCCTCAAATTATCAGCAACCGTATCAGTCTCAAGATTTTTATCAGGCTGGGCAACAGACACAAGTTCAGTCTCAGGTAATGCCACAATCAGTACAACAACCAGTGCAGCAGTCGGTGCAGCCACAGAATCAGCAGCCAGTATATTCACCCGTAAATCAATCGGTTCAGATGCCTGAATCTACTCAATCTCCGGTGATGCCGCAGGCAGATTATTCTGTTCAGTCTGGTGTGACGTCGCAGTCCGACCAGCCCGTTTCTCCACAGGCTGAAACTCAGGCACAAGCGCAGCAATCAGCAGAACCTCCTGTTATTGAGGTAGAACCAATAAAAATGCCTAGTGTGTCGGTTGAAGACATTGCCTCTGGGGATCAGACTCCAGAAGATATCCAACAAATATCCGAGCAGAAGTCCGAGGCAGAACAAATCACGGAATCGTTAGAGGAAAATAAGGAACCTAAACAGAAGAATGCAGGAAACGCTGAAGCATCAAAATAGGTCTTGTTTTGTATGAAGGGTATTTGATAGATAAGGGGTGCTCGATAGTTGTTACTGCTTTTATCTAAAAATGTTATCCTTTCACATATTGGATAATCTTACGGTGCGCAAGAATCGTGACGCGCAGGGCAGAGAGAATTATCTGATTTAAACAGTCGTTTTGACGCAAGGGTGAAGGGATCGTACATGAAGACAGAACTTTGTGAAGTGTTGGGTATTGAATACCCCATTATTCAGGGCGCAATGGCTCACATTACTGATGGAAAATTTGCTGCTGCAGTAAGTAATGCGGGCGGTTTGGGTGTTATTGCTTCTACGTTACATGATGCACAATGGGTGAAAGAGCAGGTAGAAATTGCCCGTTCGCTTACCGACAAACCATTTGCTGTCAATCTGATCATGGAAAGTGATTTGGTAGAAGAATGCGCTCGCATGTGCGTCGAACTCAAAGTTCCTGTTTGCACAATTAGTGCCGGTAAGCCTGATGCTATTGTTCCTATTTTGGTCGAAGGTGGCGTAAAGGTAATTTGCCTTATTCCTCATGCTCGTGCTGCTAAAAAAATGCAGGATCTTGGTGCTACTGCAGTAGTTGCTGAGGGCATGGAAGGTGGCGGTCATATTGGTCGCATGTGCACCTATCCTATGGTTCGTCAAGTGGTCGAAGCTGTAGACATTCCCGTTATTGCAGCAGGTGGCATCGCTGATGGTAAGGGCTTCTTGGCAGCATTAGCTCTTGGTGCAGTAGGTGTTCAGATGGGTACGGTATTTTTGGCTTCCGAAGAATGCCCTGTAAGTGATGTGTATAAGCAGATGATCGTTGATGCGGCTGACTGTGACACTGTTTTGACTGGCGAGTACGGTAAAAAGCAGGTTCGCTGTATAAAGAGCCCCTTTACCAAGGCATACTGGGATTTATATGATTCGGGAGCAAGCAGTGAAGAGCTCGATCAGTTCTGCCGTGGATCTGTTGCGGATGCAAGCAATGGCAATATTGAACATGGTGCATTTTCTGCGGGTATGATTGCTGGTTTAATTAAAGAAGTTCGTCCCGTAAAGCAAATCATTACTGACGTTATGAATCAGGCAGATGAAGCATACGCGGATTTAAAGCGCATCTACGGCTAATAAGGTTATTTTGATCAGGCCTTATAGTTTACGGATCCCGAATCTTTAATGAATACACGGAATCAAAACAAACAAAAGACAGCACGTGATGAGCGAAGGCTCGAACGTGATAACAAAACGGTGATGGTCATGGCAAAGCTTTTCTGCCATGACCATCATTGTGGTTTACAGGGTGAAAATGGTTTATGCCCCGAATGCAGTGAAGTGGTGACTTATGCCCTTCAGCGTACAAAAAACTGTCCTCACCTTCATAAGGGAATTTGTGAGGCGTGTGACATCCAATGCTATAAACCTTCGATGCGGAAACAAATTCGAGCAATCATGGCCTATAGTGGCCCGCGGATGATAACGCATCATCCTCTTATGGCGTTTCGTCATATAGTAAGAAAGTTAGCGTTAAAGATAAAAAGTCCTCGTTGATGATTTCGTTCGATGGCTTTTTGTTTGTAATCGCAAGGTATTGCGTAAATCGAGGTTGGTTGTAATGAGCACAATTGATGACATTCTTGCTTTTAATAAGAAATTTGTCGAAGAGGAATCGTATAAACGCTACGTGACGGATAAATATCCTGATAAAAAGCTTGCGATTGTTAGTTGTATGGATACGCGTTTGACCGAATTGCTTCCTGCGGCACTTGGTTTGAAGAATGGCGATGCGAAAATAATCAAAAATGCAGGGGGCGTAATTTCTCATCCCTTTGGAAGCGTAATTAGAAGCTTGCTTGTTGCGATATATGAATTGGGCGTTACGACTATTATGGTGATAGGGCACAGTAACTGCGGGGCGCAACACATGAATGCAAAAGAGATGATCAACCATATGCTTGCAGCAGGCATATCTCAAGATCATATTCAAATGATGGATTACTGTGGAATTGATTTTGAGAAATGGTTAGCTGGTTTTGGCGATGGGGAAGAAAGCGTTCAGAAAACCGTTGAAACGATTGCGCATCATCCCCTTATCCCTCCTTCAGTAGAAGTACAGGGCTTTATTATTGATTCGAAAACAGGAGAATTAACCAAAATTGAGAAGAGTGTGTCTTAAGCACTATAAAGCAATGGTATAGTCACGAGTATTGCATGACTGTCTGTTTATAGAGGGGCTGGGAGATAATCAAATGGCAAAGAAAAGCAGGAAAGAAACGCGTGAGATAGAAGAGCAGCTAAGAAAGGAAGCCGAACAAGAAAGAAAAAAGACTCGAATCTTTCTTATTATTGGCGTTGTGATTGTGGTTGCTATCTTAGTTTACGCATTGTATGAGCGCGTATTTTCATAAGAACTATCTCTCCGACCTTTTTAGGAAGTTGATTTTCTTCAATAAAGCTCCTTTCGGGAGCTTTATTTTTTTGGGAAAGACTTTTACGAAATTGGTAAGCAATATAGCTATTGACCAGGCTTCATAGTGCTAAAGGATGGACGTTGTCCTTGTCATCCCAAAACTTTTTTCCAAAAAATTGAAAAAAGTTGTTGACAGGCATGGAGGATGAGAGTAAATTATCTCCTTGCGCGAGCGGCCCTGCCGCAAGCGACACAGAAGTTCGGAAGAACTTCTAAGGCTTAGATAAGAACCTTCACAACTGGATACTGT